>JAEEGK010012912.1_pt1 | contig 18905 bp, 2 predicted proteins | sample 8958771 | NCBI WGS metagenome assembly JAEEGK01 (sample SAMN16246547, study PRJNA631951) | gut metagenome | biome: gut microbiome; feature: rumen; material: SC-attached | host: Bos | place: Iran: Karaj | collected 2018-10
TGAGAGCAGTGCGACCGTCAGCAGACATGAGATTCCAAGTACCATTGAGCGTATTTCCCGAATTTTCGTAGTATGCCAAGAATCCAGCAGGCTTAGCCCATACGCCACTGCCACAAGTGTATTCTGTGTCGAATACATAGAGGGTCGGGGTGGCAGGCTCAATCGAGAAATCAGCCGTTGCCGTCGCGGACAAATGAGCGTCCGTGGCTGCGATTACCGCCCTTACGGTGTAATCACCTGCGTTGGAAGGCGTTGTTTCGGTGTATTCTTCGTCGGTCTCACCTTGTTTTTTGTAGGTGATTGTGTAGCCAGTGGAGATTTGATTGTCATCCACAGTTACGACAGGATCATTGGGCGATTGTCCGTATGTCCAGCCTCTGAGGGCGACCGTGGCTGTGATTTCCTTCTTAACCACACCGTCGATTGTAATAACCGTGCCATCAGTCAATGCCGGTACGGTGAACGAGTATGCGTCGATGGTGGCGTCCTTGACAATCTCGGTATTGTTGTAGGATGGTTCGGTGGTAACGACGTACTTATCTGCCGCTTTGAACTTGACCGTCGTACCGTATTCAATGGAAACATATTTGCAGCCGTTGTCGTCAGTATTTACAGTCAAGCCTTCCATTGGAACAAAGACCATATTTTGGGGCAGGGTGACGGTGTGGCGGTTCTTTTCACATTTGGCATTAAGCGTGAGATTGTCGGTAATGCCACGCTCTGGCAATTGATAAGCCTGTGTTTCGTCAGTTGTGTACCAATATTTGAAGGTGTTGCCCGGTTTGGTGTTCGCCGGGAGGTCATCAACTGTTGGTAATGTGATTGTTGCTCCATAGCACAATTCGTCTTCGGTTAAGTCGTTCAACACTACGTCATCAGACTTGAATGTTACAGTCAGTTTCTGCGTTCCTGAATTAATCGTTATTTCCGTTTCGCGCGATGCGTTGTAAGCGTCTGTCGCCTTGTAACGGATGTAGTATGTGCCGGGGGCGAGGTCTGACATTACGCCATCCGTTACAGTGTATCCTGAGAAATCGGAAGATGATTTGGTTTCAGGATCGTATAACTCCATAGTATTTACGTCAATATCAGAGATAGAGCCGTCTTGCTTGCCGCAAATGGTCTCGTCGGTTCCAGTGAGTGTTGGCGCATTAGCAGTCGTCTTGTATTTGACTGTATATGCAGCAAAAGTAACATCATTATTCGTACCATCATCGGCACAAGAATGAACAGATAACTCAAACGTAGCCTCACTTATATTATTTTGCGGTGTACACGTCCATTTCTTTCCGTTGACATCCTTTTCTGTGTCAAAATTATAGCTCGAAGTACGCACATCACTGGGGAAGTCTTGGGGAAGCGTAACTACAAGCTGTGTACCCTGCTCATAGTATTTCTTGGAATTGAAGTCCTCGTTGCCCATTTTTGCCGTTACCGTAACCGTCTGGATGGTAACGGAAACTGTAGCGTTTGTACCATTGTAGGTTTCGGGCAGCGACAAGGTGATTGTGCCGTCTTGTGTGGCAGCTACGCTGCGAACAGTATAATTGTCTGTTCTATCTTCTTGAAGGTTAAGATCTACAGGGCCAACAGCATTACTACATGTAATGCCGTTGTTAGTAGAGACTGTTACTTCGGGGGCATTTTCTTCCATTACAACACCGTTTTTCTTGACACGATAAGCTAACTGTCCTTTGGTAACATTGTCGTTGTTGCCAGATTTGTAGATGGTGATGGAAGATTTTTTTACTTCGATTTCGTACTCGTCCCAAACGGCAGTCAAGGTGATGTTGCCGGTAGTGCCCTTTTCAATTTCGGTGATGAAGTCATCGCCATTTTTCCACCCTGCGAATACCTTACCTGTGTTTGCTGCCGGGATAGCAGCTTCGAGAGTGAAGGTATTGGTCTCGATGGTGTAAGTGTCAGGGTTGCCTGTATTGGTCAACTTGGTCTCTCCATCTTCATCGTAGTAGGTGATGATGTACTCGGTCGGTGTCCACTGGGCGTACAACGTCAAATCTGCGGTTGTTTCATTGATGGCAATATTACTATTGCCGTCAGCCTTGTAGAATACGCCTGGGGTTGTCTCTGACGGGTCGGCAACAGTATTCCAGCCGCTAAAGGTGTAGTTGGCGCGGGTGAAGTAATTGGCAGACGCTGCAGGTACAGAGTACGACTTGGTGGCATCTGAGCCATCGTAATCTATCTTAGCTTTGGGTGCGCTGGTGTATGTGCTGCCGAGTATGCCTTCGTTGCCGTCGAATGTGATAGTGACGGGATGCGTTACATTGAGGGAGAGGTACGACGGCTGAGCCTGCGAATTGTCAGCGAAGTCCTTGGCGTTCAATACCAACGTATGTTCGCCGTAAGTGAGATCGTTGAGGGTATACTCATAACGGTTATTGGTGTATGTAGGTTCTACTCCCTCCTCATTTTCCTCACCAGTATAGAATATCTTGGCAACACCACTTGTGGCGTCAGAAGCATAGAGAATGATACCAGCATCTTCACTGATGGTGAGCGGTTGTGCTGTCTGTCCGACTCCTACGCCGCACTTTATTTGTTCAGCGTTATTAGCATCAACGTATGCAACACACGGAGAGCTCGGCGCGGTGCCATCTATCTTGACCTCATGCTCGGTGCGTGAAAGCAATTCGCCTTCAACACCGATTTCGTATATGATATTATGTATGCCGTCGCCAGAGATGGTATATTCACCGTTAGGATACTCCAGATACTCACCATTCTCTATTATATTAGCATGGATCTCATCACCGATGTCGTCACGGGATTCTGATACGACAACGCTCGTGTTAGTCCAATCTTCAGGGAATATGCCGGCAGAGTAGTCAACGATATTGATGACTATTTCAGCAACTGCATTATTGTCGTCGTCATAGAACGTCATCAGATACTGTTCGCCGTCCTTTACTTTGCCGTCGGTAGTGATGGCATTGTCAGATTCACTATCACCAATAGTGCCTTCTGCACCTTCAGTAATTGCCGATACTGAATAATCGTTCCCTTCTAATAACGGCTCATATAAAAGTGCATTTTTGCCGAGCGTGAGTGTTTTGGAGGCTTGCTTCCTCGTAACATCTTGGGAAATAGAAACCGTCTTTTCGTTTTCGGTGTCGTATGTGTATGGTATCGTAAGGGTGTAGTCGCCAAGAAGCATGTACTCTTCAGTGGTTTCACCATTCTTAGTCCATTGTGCATTTTCACACACATCAAACCACACACTCTCATTATCAAAATAAGCATATAAATACCTCATCACATCTTCGCCATATTCAATCGTCGTGATTTTAGTTACCATGTAGTTGTGGACAGCAACATCTGCGGATGGTACTGTGAGGGTATAGATGCCGTCATTGTCACGGGTGATTTCCGTGCCGTCGGGTTTGATTACTTTGGTAAGGAAGCCGTTGTCTACAGGAGTATCGTCGTCGTCGTTTTCGTCATTGTCGTCGTCGATTTCCTTTGTGGCTTTGAAGCGGAATTGCACTTGGGCATTTGTCTCAAATTTGTGGTTAGTGGGTATATTGTTGCCCACAAACGTCATGTTGTCGGGCAGGGTGACAAGGTAATGCCTTTCGCCTACGGTAACCTCTTTTGCAACGGAATTGCCGTCAGCTCCTAAAAGTACATTGGAAGCATCATACTTCTCGTCGATTTCAACAGCAGCATCACCTGAGACTTCGTATAATGCCTTGCTGGATGCCATGAGATTTCTGCCACTTGAGTTGAAGATAGCAGCTTTGCCGCCAGTGAATGTGCCGCCAGAGATCGAACTAAACCCATTGGCTCTGCAATCAACGACATACAAGCCTACGCCGTTGATATTTGAAGATGCATCTGCTGGACCAAATGTTCCGCCTTTAATGATGAGCGATTGACCAGTATTGGCTTTTGACAGACCGTTGTCGAGATCAACTTTCACAGCATAACTATTATCTATATAATGGAACGTGCCACCCAAAATCTCAACAGTGTTTTGGAACTTAACTTCACTTTCGAACGAAACACCATTTGCAAAAGTGCTACCATCGTTGATGGTCAGTTGGCGTCCAGAGCCTACGAAATCAAACGTGACAGCATCCGTTGCTGTAATGCTATTGATGGTAAGGTCGGCATTATCGAGATTAAATACTACTCCATTGAATGTAATTTGATTCAATTGGAACACATAATCTTTGACTCTAATCTTTTGACCATCCTGAACACCTAATGTAATAGATGTATTAGCATTGGACAATGTGTACTCATCACATATTTGTGTGATAGTTGCGGGATTGCCGAATCCGGGGTATTTTACCGTTCCATCCTCGGTATATGCGTATTTTTCGTCCATCAACGCCTCTTCGAGCGTCTCAAAATTCAGCGTCCTGGTCTCGCTGCCTACTGCGTAGGAGGCAGTGAATTTGGCGGTCTTGGTCTTGACGGTCTTGACGGTCTTGTGGCCAGCCTGGTCAAGTCCTACTATTACCAAAACACTATTGGACTGCAAATCGCTTGCGGACGGCACGGTGATTTCGATGGTCTCGTCGGTGCTTGTAGTCCAAGAATCTTGGATTGCAACGTCATCGAGATTGTCGGGTATGGCAGACATCCATGTATAGCCTACCTTGTCGAGACCGCTGAGGGTGACGCCCTCCTTGCTGTCGTCGAATGTCAACGAAATCTTATCGCCCGGAGCTACGAGGAGATCCTTTGTCGGATCAACTGCAGAGCCGTTGGCGGTGAGGGTGAGGGCGGGCGCGGTGAGGTCGATGTTGATGGGTATTTCGGTGACAGAATACACGTCATCAGAGTTGGCATCCTTCAACATATACATAACCGTGTTTTCGCCCTCGCTTACTGTTACATAATCTGCACTGCCGTTAATAGCCTTATATTCGGTGGCGTCGTTTACTTTGACGTATACCGTCCATGGGTAATAGGTCGAAACATTTCTTGGATTGCTACCTGTAAACCCAGCCGCTATAGTACCTTCGCCAGAACCTTCGTCTTTGCAATTTTCTATTACGACAGTATTGCTCTGCCACTTACCCTGCGTGTCGCCAAGAAGTCTGGTGAAAAGCGTTGTGGCATAGTCGTCTACAGTCACTATTACTGCGTTGTTCGTAGAGGAGTAATCACCGCCGGCGACATCGGATGTCGTGGTGAGCTTGTACGAATCGCCATCCTTTTGGATTTTGATATTGGAGTTGTCAAATGCAACGTCCTTCATGCCGTCAGATACGAGGAGGCTGGCATTTTTGCCCACATAGATAGGCGTCGTAGATATATAGCCCACTTTGCTATATATCTTGGAGGCAGTCTTGGTCGGTTTGTTGTCCGCACCCTTGAAGGCGTAGTTGACAACATCGTTACCCAGGGTGAATGTCACCTTGATGTCGTATTGTGAGCCGGGCATGGACTCTGCTACTACTTCATTGGTCTCCGCATTGGTGGTGCAGAACATAGCGGCACAGGATGCCGAAACCGGTTCTTCTGTAAACCTGTAATTGAACGGCGTCAAATCAGGCTTACCGTTGTAGTTTTTGCTTGCGGCAACTTGCAATGAGCGGTAGGCTTCAGGCAGCGTGAGATACTTCGGGGTGATTGCCACAACATTTTCGTCGTCGCCCTCGATGTAGAATTTGTCGTCGGCAAATTCATAATACGACACACTATTCAAACTGCTATTCAACACACCTGTGCCTAACTCTACTTCTATCGCTGTTGCCTCGTCAACATTGGAGACTTCTGTATATGTGGTTTTGCCTGTTGCATCGTCCGTAGTGGCTTTTACGAACTTGGCGGAAACAGGGATATATACCGTCTCTTCGGTTTCGTTATCATAGTACTTCAACATACCATAACCAGAAGTAGTAAGTTTGCTTCCATATCCCTCTCCATTATAATAGCAGTTGTCCTTTGCATGTGCCCAATAGTCGCCGTCGTATTCCTTGGTGGTGGAGATGAGAGCGGCGATGTTGGCGGTGGGGATGATGTATTTTACCGTTGCGGTGATATTTGCGTCGTCGGTGAGCGAGGCTATAGTATAGATACCGTCATCGTCGGCGGTCATTCCGGTGCCGTTGTTCTTGACATCGGTAACGTCGCAGCCAGCCGATGCCTTGAAAGCAACTGCCGTACCGTAATCCACCGTTGCAGACTTGCTTCCTGTGGTGGCGTCGGTACTTACGGTAAGACCTGTGGTGGCAAACTCCATGCCTTTGGGCAAGGTGACAGTGTGAGTTTCCGTCTCCCATACAGCATTCAAGGTAACATCGTTGACAGAAGATACGGTTATCGTCTCGTCGGCGGTGGTGGCATCGTCGTCGATAGACCAGCCGAGGAAGTTTTTGCCAGCAGGCTCGGCGGATTCTGCAATGGTAGGTACAGACGAAGTAATGTCTATGGGCTCGCCATAATATTTCACGGGATCCATTGTGACGGTCGACAGAGTCTCGCCATTGTCTTTGAAGGTGATGACAACATTCTTGTAAACCGTTACCTTGGTGCTTACTGTGGTGGAGTTGCCGACCTTGTCGGTGGCGGTGATAGACAAGGTGGTGGCGGTCTTAATCGGCGAAGCAAAGGTGATGCCAGTGGTGGCGTATGCAGTCGCCGTGCCGTCGCCAACTTTGTATGTGATTGTATTGACGTCAGAGCCAGCGTCCGTTACAGCGAGTTTGATAGCATCGGCGATGGAAAGGTCGAGGGTTTCATTAGATACAATATCCGCTGTGCCTTCGCCGTTGATGCGCGTGATTGTAGGTCCTGTGCGGTCAATTTGTACAGAGAAGTTGTCTATCGCGATGTATTCTTCTGTGCCGTCAGTTTTATACGACTTGGCTTTAACGATATAGCTGTAAGTGCCGTCAGATATAGCCGTTCCTGTTGTAGCATCCTTGGTGTGAGGCAATGTGAATTTACCATTATTCAACACAACATTCTCAATCCTTACATCCATAAATGTTTCGGGAACGCTGATTACAAGCTCCGGCTCGTCGTTGTAGTATTTGGTGGCATCGTAGGCTACGCCGTCAACTGTTGCAGTGAGGTTTTGTACTGTAACATTGACTACCACGGGCTCACAGTCGTAACCAGAGGGCAGCGATATGGTGATAGTGCCGCTCTTGGTGGCTGTCACTACACCGGTGTTCTTATCGTATGTGATGCCATCACTGCAAGTAAATACAGGAGATGTAGACACATTGCTGCCATCGGTTCTGCTGATGGAAGCGGTGAGCTTTCCTGTGGTCACCAAATTGTCTGTGTAGGTGACAGTCTTCATCAGGTAGATATTTTCGGCAGACGCTGTGATGATGTACGGGTTGCCGATAATGCTAAACGAATTATTAATATCGGTAAAGGTATAGTTGCCGTTGGTAGTGGGTGACACCTTCACATTGGCTTTTTTGCTTTCGGTGGAGACTTCCGTGTGACCACTGTATGTCAAGGCGTAGTCGGTATTTTCTACCAAAGTTTTGTCGCCGTATGTTACCGTTACAGAAGGCTTTACTTCCTCGCCGTCAGCATAATAGTAAGGACCAGCGGCAAGGGCGACTGTCGGAGTGATTGACTTGGGATTGATTACGCCAGTGGCATTAGTTTTATAATAATAAAATCCACTCGACGGTTGTGCGGTAGCCGTACAATTAGCGAAATGATAACCGGCACCTTTGCCTCCCGACAGATAAATAGTAAATGACAATGGAACACTGTGTTTACCTGCATCAACTCCCGCATATACTGAATTAGCATCGAGTGTAATAGCTATATCATTAGGATTGAAGCTGATTTCGTTAGCATTCGGATCATCCGGATCTTCCGAATCCATTACGGTAATATGGATAGCGTCTGCCGTTTGCTGAACACCATTATTGCCGTCATACTCCTTCTCGATGCCGGTGACTATAACGTAAACTGGCAAGGGAGTTACTTTAAACGAAACTTCTTCTGATTTACCAAATTCATCGGCAGATTCGTATTGTGCATAAAATGTATGTTCACCAGCAGTCACTCCCATAAGGTCGTCTAAACTTAGGAATACTTGTCCATAAAGATACTGCATATTAGTATTAACGTCAGTCAATGTGCTACCGTCCTTTTTAACTACTGGCTTGACGTTATCAGGATTGGTGTATACAAAATCCTCAAGCGATGCAGTGATTGTTACTATCTTCTTGACGCCTGCCGAAAGTGTAACATTCCTTTCAGGTACAGTGATGTAATAGGATTCGTAATTACCTACTGGAGATACATATACCTTGCCATCGGAACCCGCTTCATATCCATCATCAATGTCAAACAAATGGGGACGGATGGTGTATGCATTGGCATCCGTCAGCTTGAAATAAACCATGGTACCAGCAGGGAATGAGTGTGTACGTGGATTATTAGGATCTACATTGTTAACACCCACAAACTCCATGTGCTGAGGAATGGTAACAGTATAGAGCGTCGTCCACTTCGCGTAGAGATTGGTATTTCCTGTTACTGTACTCGTTGCTGTCCATTGGTTTCTGAACTCTTCGTCGGTATACCATCCATCAAATTGATAACCGTCTTCCGTCAATGAGGGCACGTCAATCGTAGAGCCGACAGCCTTGTATATCGTTGCATCAGCATTCTCCAATGTGCCGTGACCATTCTTATTGAAGGTGATTTGGGCTTTGATAACGCCGTCGTTGGAAGTGGCAGTGTTGGTAGCAGTAGTTGTGCCGAAGGTGTAGTTGGAGTTGTCAACTGCAGTTACAGTATATGTAATCGTCTTACCATTGCCAGGGTTGGCATTGTTGTATGCTGCCGTAATGGTGGCTTTGACGGTTTCTTCACTGAGAATGCCATTGGTATTATCGCCTGTAAGGGTAACGGGATTGGCATTTTCCTTGAATGTCACGGTTGCATATCCATCGTAATCCTTGCTTTTCACAATTGCAGCGGCAAATTCAGAGACGAAGTCAGAAGCATTGAGCGTCTGGGCTTTGATTTTGCCAGAGAAGTTTTCGGTTTCGTCTTTGTAATTCTTGTTCGCTTCGATGATGTAGTTCGCGTTGTTAGGATAGTTGGCATAATCGGCAATCAACTTGAAAGTCATACGCAGTCCGTATGTTTCGTTTTCTCCGCATGGAACGGAAACCACTTCGCCATCCTTGATGTATTTGGCGTCGATAGAATAATGGATATGTTCATTAAGCGGAGAGGATGTCTCCCACACAATATCTTTCGTATCGCCGGTGGTGCAGTTTTCATAGCAGTTGTATTCTCCCGATTGCACGTATGGATTGCCATCGAAAGACTTCTCCGTCTGGATGTCTACATAATGGTTTGTCAGATCATTAATAAAATCTTGATAAGTCGGCAGGGCATTCTGCTTGATTGTGTAGGCGTTGATTTTAACGCCAGAGGTGATGGGGAACGTTTTTGTCGTGCCACTGGTAGTGATGGAATATTCGGTAGTGCCTGCAAACGAATAATTGTCCAGTTTGGTCATTTGATCGTCGTTGCCTTTGGAATATACGCCATCAAGCGTCACTAAAATAGACGATTCTTCACCTACGTTTACTGCTTCTGTAGTGCCATCTGACTGCTTATATGTGGCGGTAAGTTTGATATATACCGTTTCGTCGCCATTGATGTATGTAAGATAGGTATTGCCATCGAGCTTGTCGGAAGTCGTGGGATAGTATTTGCCTGCCTCTGCCTTGGCAGTGGCAGTGCCGTCGTAATCCTTGGTGGTGGAGATGAGAGCGGCGATTTCGGCTGTGGTGATGAGCTTCGTCCACTTCGCGTAAAGGATGATATTTCCTGTTACTTGACTCTCTGCTGTCCATTGGTTTTCGAACGCTTCTTCGGTGTACCATCCGTCAAATTGATAACCGTTCTCCGACAATTCAGGCAGGGATGTAATCTTGTCGTCGACAGCCACGTATATCGTTGCATCAGCATCCGCCAATGTGCCGTGACCATTCTTATTGAAGGTGATTTCGGCTTTGATAACGCCGTCGTTGGAAGTGGCAGTGTTGGTAGTGCCGAAGGTGTAGTTGACGGGGGTGTTGGAGGTGGTGTTCTCCACTTTAGTAACAGTATATGTAATCTCCTTTTCGTTGCCAGGGTTGGCATCGTCGTATGCTGCCGTAATGGTGGCATTGATGCTTTCTCCACTGAGAATGCCATTGGTAGCAGTGCTTGTAAGGGTAACGGGATTGGCACCCGTCTTGAATGTTACGGTAGTATTCCCATCGTAATTCTTGATTTTATCATTCGCAATTGCATTGCCAAAGTCGGAGACGAAGTTGGAAGCATTGAGCGTCTTTTTGTCGACGGTGACTGAAATTGGGGCTGCTGCATAATCTACCGACTCATAGTTAGCGTTGGTAGATGTTACTTTGTAATATACGTTGTATGTGCCGGCGTTGGTTCCTTGAGGTATGGATGAGGATTCATCATCGCCTATTTTGTAGGTGAAGGTAACGCCTGTTGGCAAGGTGGCGGGGCTTGGGGTTACCAAGTTATGGGCGGTGCCGTCGTAGGTCAAGTCGGCAACGGCGGTTGCAGTGGGCGTGACTTTGGCGATGGTGAAGTCTTTGGTAGCCTCGCCTTGTTGTTCGTCTCTTGTGAGGGTTACATGCAAGGTATAATCGCCAGCATTAGCGTCTGCAATGTCTGTAACTTTACGTCCCTCTGAATCCGTGTATGTTGCTGTGAAGTCGGTGCCCTCCTCGAGTTCGTCATCGATGCCTTCTATGCTTACAGATGGCTTGTTGGCAGTTGCGCTGTACTTGCCGTATGTCCAGCCGGTGATAGAGGCAGTGACGGTTACTTTTGTCTTTACATCTATATATACGTAGCATTTAGCCTCAGGCTCGTTTCCTGCAAAGTCCTTAGCATAGATTGTCCATTGATATGGACTACCTGAAATCTGCACTGCTTCTGTTTTTAATACATTAGGAGATGTCAAAGCAGACGTTTCATAGCCATTATAAGCCATGTGTTCAACACCGCTCCACTGTCCTTCTGACAATCCTTCCTTTGTGTCGGCAGCAGTGATTGTTACTACAGTACTAGGTTCGAGCACTTTTGGTGCGGCTGCAGCTGCTTCGGCAGATTCAGAGCACGTGATGTTATCATCGTCACCAGCTATTACGGATACGATGGTCGGCGGAGTCCAGTCGAGCTTGATATCATTTTTAAAGTTGAAGATAACATCATCACCGTTAGTGATTTTCCAGGTGATTGTGTGCTTACCTTCATCGGATATTTTATATACTTCTAATGTTCCTCCTTCATTTTGCACCGGGGACAACAGAGTCTCGCCATCATAAACGGTTAACGTTGAGTTTGGATAATTACCAAGTGCTTCGTTAGTACTTGGGAATTCGACGACGGCGTTTTGCCAGTTTTCATTGGCCAAACCCTGCGGGGTGTAGTCCTTTATAGTAACGGGAATGGAGTTGACTTTAGTTGGGGTTCCGGGAGTAATACCATCCTCATCGAACGAACCTTGGTAGATGTCCAAGGTGTATGGGTTCGTCAATGCAGCTGGAGCGTAGGTAACAAGGTGGTATGTGCCGTCGTCTTGCTCCTTAATCTCCATTACTGTTTTTATAGAAGCCGGATCAGTTGAATAGTCGGTTTCGGTTACCTTGCCAGAAAGGTAAGGGATGTTGTCAAGTTTGGAGATGTAGATGTCGGCGCCCTGACCGGCGATGATTCCGTCAGCATCAGTCAACTGAACAACTCGGAATGATGTAGTAGCAACGCCATACTCGGTGTATATGCCGTTATCTTTCTTGGCATATACAAATTTCAGGTCGTAAATTTTGCTTGTAGATTGAGCATACATATTAAGTCCAAAATTCCAACGTTTCAAATCATCCATAGAAGTATACCAGTTATCACCGCGTGGCATCCATTGCTGGTCAGCACCCGCATCTTGGTTCATTACAATATGAAATGCTTCGCCGGAGTTGGAGTTGAAACTGAAATCACTGTCGTTTATCTTAATGGTCGGGGGAATAGCGCCCTGAAGGTGACTTGGCCCATTAGCGACAGCATTCCACAATACATTGGGCACAGAGACTGTGTATGGCACCCAGTTGGGCTTATAAATATAATTGCCAATTATATCGGTGGGTATCTGTGATGGAGTTGCTTCTGTAGCACCGTCTTTCGTCCAGCCGATCATTATGTAGTTGTCCTTGAACATGTAATAAGGCTGTATGTCGTTTGCAGCATTTTCGTACTCTTGCTTGAAATAGCCTAACGTGTTAGCTTCAAGATAATCGTCATATAATCCGTAATTATCATAGTCGTAAACATCGACTCCGGTTCTCATCTTAATTTCTGGGGCGTTTTCATCGAGGTCGTTTCCGTCGTAGAATATCTTGTATTTGCCTTCGGTGAAGTAGCCGGGGTTGCTGGTTCCTTTGTCAACGCGGGCGTAGGTTCTGTCGGTGGGTTTTGATCCATCAAACTTTGTACCCGCATCGCCTATGAGCGACGTACATCCAGCGAACATGCCAGTAGTGGTGGCATCGGCAGCAATAGTCAATGTTTTGCCGTCTGGCACAACGATTGCCGTCAGTTTGCTGAACCCTTCAAACCATTTGTAGGTGGATGCGAGGGGGGTAACTTCAGCAGTGTAGTCCACGAAGTTGGAAGTGAATTGTACGACTTCGACGGAATTCTTGTTATCGTCGGTAGCCCAGCCAGGGGCAGTGGAAGCGTCGTTGAGGTCGTATGCGCCGGAGGCTGGCCTGTCTCCATCGAACTTGAAGTAGAGAATCTTGCCGTCGAGGACGACGTAGGGAGCGTAACCCTCGTGGACTTCAACGGATTGTATAGGACTATTAGTAGCGTCCACGAGATTGCCATTATTATATTTTTCCGCGATTTGTTTGACGCCATCGTAGAAGTAAACACCAGTTGCCGTGTTTTTGGGGTTGTCACCGGGGGCAGTTATGTTAACAGCCGCACCATCGGTGCCTGTGGCAGAAAAAGCTCCGCCCTCAATAGCATTTGTATGGGAGCTGGCCATCTTCAAACCATATTGCGTACCTACGAACTCGCCGTCTTTAATTGACAGATTAGACACAGTTCCATCAATATTAAGAGCAGTGCTACCAGAAAAAGAACCGTTTTTAATTTCAACATTACCTCCAGCAGAAACACCAATTGAATTTTCACCTTTGAAAGTGCCGTCTTCGATGGTTAATTTACCAGTATTTTCAATGACATTATCATTGGTAGCGGTGTTACTTGCGTTATTCTCAAAAGTGCCTTCTTTGATTGTTACAGTGCCGCCATTGTTTTTGACGATATTGTAGTTGTTACCAGTGGAGTTGGTTACCAATCCATGGAACGTACCTTTTTTAATTGTGGTATTGCCACTTGCTTTGGTATAAACTCCATAACCGTTGCCTGTACCGCGATGGATTTTACCTGCGTTGGCGTCATCATAGTACGAATAGTCACCGCCGTCGATGGTAAGAGTGCCGTTGTTGACGATGTAGCAGCTGTTGTCAAATGTTATTCCGGATCCTCCATTAGAAAACCACCCTCCATCACCCGAGGCCTCGCCAGTAACGAAGTTGGTATTTGTGATGGTGGCTGTGCATCCTTTGCCGATGTTTACAATCTCCTCAAAAAAGTCGTAATTGCCGCCGTTCAAGGTGAGTGTAGCACTGCTATTGTCCGTCAAGATAAACTTTGCATAAAGATTAGAGTTGTCATTGCAGTTGAAGGTCATGCTGCCGCCGTCTAACTTCACCATCAAAGTGTCTCCTAATATTCTGCCATTAGAATTGAAAGTGACATTTTTGTTGGTGAATGTTATTGGATTGTAGTATCCAACTCCACCATCTAGAAAATACGCGTCCCCTTCCAAAACAACATAATCATCCAATTGCGTGATGATGATCTTGGCTGCATCGCCGTAGTCTTCCTGCAAAGCGTCCCTGAACTTCTGGAAAAATTGGGTGGTGTACGGTTCTGTGTTGCCGTATTCTACTTTGAAGACTTTCTGGTTTTCGCCAATATAAAGATCAGCCCAATTCACGTTTTCGGGCAAAGTGAATTCATAGGTTTCTTCGTTGTATGTTAAGTCAACCATATTACCGTCGTCATCTAAAAAGCGATAAAACGTGGGCATAAATGACGACCTACCTCCCATATTGTAAACCGAGATAGGACTTTGTCCTGAGGTAGTAGAAATAAATTTACCACCTGAAATCGAAGTTGCATCATCTAAGTCCATTATATAAAGGGCATATTTTTCCCCGGTGAAAATACCATTACTGATGTAGTAAGTACCATCTTGACTATATAGAGTGGGATAGGTGGAGTTGCTGGTGAAAGTGCCATTATCGATGTATACTGTTCCATAATACATCTGGATAACATTAGAATTATCACTAACGTATTGACCATCCGAGATTTTCAGAGTGCCGCCCCCCACTACTATACTGCCATTGAACGTGAAATTATCATCTACATCCAGATTTACGTAGCCATTGCTAAGCGTCAGAGTCATATTATCGGAGAAGTGACCGCTTCCATTTATAATCAGAGAGGCTTCATCACCATTAAGATTTAGCGAACCTTTGAGCGTGAACTTGTCATCTGCATTTATTATTACTTTGCCTTGGGTAATAATCGAACCATTCATCGTGGCAGACAAGTTATATCCGCTATTGGAAAAGGTGAACTCAATACCATTTTGAATATTAAAATATTGGTATGTTCCCTCATAATCTGCCGTCTGTGTAATAGTTACGGAAGACGGATATGTACCATCACTAAACTTGTAGTTGCTCTCTGTAAGAGCATCTCTAAAAGAAATGAAATCTTGCGAGGTAAGATTACTGCTTTCATCATACCAAGTTGCTGTAAATGCATACTGAGCGAAAGTCGCGATAGGAGCGACGAACGTCAATGCCACTGTAAAGAGCAGCATCCAGAATGTTGTTGTTAGTGTTTTTTTCATTGTAGTGTGTTTTTTTATTTTCATTAATTATTTATGTGTATTGGGGGGCGGACGGCTCGTCCGCCCCCCAAAATGCGCCGTGCGCAAATATAATAATTTTTCACATAATTAGACACTTATTTAACGGAAAACGTGTAGTTTTTTTGTTAAAAATTAGGAAAATTAACAAAAAATTAACGTGGCAATGTCGCTATATCCATTACACTTATCGTTGTGGGCTGCTGGTCGGCGGCTTGGTCGCCGTTTGGCTGGGCGGTGCGCTGTATGAATAGATGGATGCGGCGTTGCTGCTGCCACAGGGTGAGGTCGATGAGCGGCTCCCATGCGCCAAGAGATTCGGCGGTAAGGTTGGTGCTGTCGAATACGGGCTTTTGTCCTGCGCGGATGGCTGCATAGTACATCGTAAGCACATTGCCATTCTGAGCATCGCACACAAAATAATATATCATCTTGCCATCGGTGATTACCGCCGGTCTCGACATCGGCAGACTCAACGTGCCAATGCCGCTCAGGTCGAAGTCGGTGGTATGGTTGCCCACCACTACATCGTTGAAACCTTTGCCGTCCCAATATATAAGATGATAATTGGTGATGGAATCCTTGCGGTAATATGTGGCGATGTATGGACGTCCGGCGGGGTCGGTGGTCATAGAGGTCTGGTTGATGAGGTTGGAGTTAGGCGGGATGTCCACCACTGGCACGGAGTTTTGACGCCTGAATGTGGGCTTCATGGGCTTGCCGTCTGCAGTATGCCACGTGCGTCCATAATCCGACGAACAGGCGTAATATATGCCGTGATTGGTATTCACATCGTAAGAATTGTCGCGCCAGAGCCAGGATATATGTATGGCGTCATTGCGATCCACGGCTATCTGCCAATACGGACGCGCCGAAAAATCAAATTCTATCAGCCTCTGCGCCACGCCACCCCACTGCTTTTTGCTTACAGAATAATGGTAGATGACAATGCCATTGAAATTGCGGTACGCAAACAGCAAGTCGCCGTTGGAAAAATTGTAGAAAGCTGGGTACGTGACATTGCGCTCCAACATCTGCGCACCCTCCACCATTGGCATCAAGTCAGTGAGCGTCAGACTATAAGGACTCACCGACCGGCAATATCTGAGGGGCGAATTGTGCTGGTCGAAAGCCACGTGCAGGTATCCGTCGCCATCTACGGCAATGCTGATGATATTGTGCGCGTCGTCGGGCTTCTGTAGCTTGTACTGCGACCGCTTCAGCGTGAACTGCCCCACGCCATCGCCGCCCACATACCTTTTGCCGAGTACGAGGTAGCCGTCGGGGTCATAAAAAGCCACAAACTGCGTGTCACGGCTGGTAGTCAAGGCGTTTTGGCGGTAGATGGCGGTATTCACCGACGTGCGGGCATACCCTAATGCCACATCCGCTGTCTCAACGTCTATCTGCGCCATGCAATCCGCGCAAAGCACAATGGCAATAATTATTGTGAATATTATTTTCATAATTGTCGCAAAATTAATTATTTTTGCAGAATAATTGTCGAAAATATGAAAAAAACTGCACTCTTACTACTATTGATGGCTATGGCAATGGCCACAGCATACGCCCAACGCCCCACAGCAAAAGGCGTCAAAGACCTCGCAATAGCCGTTGCGCTCCAATATCAGGAGAGCCACAATGCCGAGGTGGATTCGTGGTGGGCCAATTCGGTGTACCACATCGGCAGCATCGAGCTTTACAAGGTGAGCCGCGACCCTCGCCTATTCCAATATACACTCCAATGGGCGCAGCACAATCGATTTATGGGAGCCACGGAGCCCGACCCGCGCAGATGGCGTTTTCGTGAGCCGCTGCCGTTCCAGATGTTTGTGCTTGCGGGCGAGTGGCAGGTGTGTTTTCAGGTGTACGCCGACCTCGCCAATATCACCTGCGACAGCACTATGTGCCGCAGGGCATTGGAAGTGTACGACTTCCAGGCCAAAACCCTGAATGTCAACTATTGGAACTGGGAGGACGCGCTTTTTATGGCGATGCCCGCAATGGCAAAAATTTACAATCGCAACCACAATCCCGCCCTCATAAAGAAGATGATAGATTGTTTCGATTTTTTTGACTCCAAGATGTTTGACTCATCGGAGGGTCTGTATTACCGCGACACCACCTATCTGTACCCGAAATACAAATCGCTGGGCGGCAAGAAGGATTTTTGGTCAAGAGGCAATGGCTGGGTGCTGTCGGCGTTTGCGCGGGTAATGCGCGAATTGAATTTCAGCGACGACTGCAAGGTATTCAGAGAGAGGTTTTGCGCAATGGCACGCGCCATCAAGGAATTGCAGACCGACGAAGGGTATTTCAATACGAGCCTTCTCGACGCACATCACGCCAAAGGGCGCGAATCGTCAGGCACGAGCCTATTTCTATACGGATTGTGCTGTGGGGTCAATGATGGCATCATCAATGATATTGAATATGCGCCCATAATAGAAAAGGCGTGGCGTTTTCTATCCGAAATTGCCGTGCAGCCCGATTATACCGTTGGCTACGTCTATGACATGCCCGAAAAACAGATGACCCGCTATGTCGCCAATCCCCACACCACCACCAACTACGGCACGGGCTGCTTCCTGCTCGCCGCAAGCGAATATGCAAGGTATTTAGAGAAAAGGAAAAAGTAATTTATTTTCATTATTTCAGAAAATAATCTTACTTTTACAATTTTTTTTATAACAACTAAAACCACCATGCGACAAGCACTCCGACATATCGCCACACTAATCGCCGCCATCGCCTTGATGCTGATGCCGTTAGTGGCGCATCCGCAAAGCGACGTGAAGGAGTACAGCTCGTTGCAGCATAGCCTCGACAGCATCATCGCCACCATCACGCCACTCACCCCCGATTCCACCAAGGCGCGTATCTACCACGAAGTATCAAGGATGACATTATACGGAGATTCGGCAATCAAATACGCTCAACTCTCCATCAATTACTGCTCCCCGGACAACAAATCGCTCCTTGCCCGCAACAACTGCAACATCGGATGGGGCTACACCCACAAAAACATCTACGATTCAGCGTACATCTACATCCGGAAGGGCATTATGTACGCCCAAGAGTCAGGCGACTCCGCCTGTCTCTCTGCCGCCTACCTATCGATGACGAGGTTTTTTGAGACCAAAAGCATCAACGACAGCGCGCTATACTACGCCCACAATGCGCTCGATATATGCATCAGAAACAAGGATACGATGATGCTGACATATTGTTACAAAATACTTGGCGACCTGTCATACGAAAAGCGTTACCTCCAATCGGCGGAAGAATACTACCGGCTCGCCCTGCTCCTAAATACGAAGACGGGCAACATCACCGAAATGGCAGTAAACATGCAGTGGATTGGTGACATTTATCTTATTTATTACGACGAAGAAGAAAAAGACACCACATTTCTCCATACAGCCCTTAATTATTTCAAGCAGGCAATCACAACACTTGAAGGCTCCACACAAATTGACGCCAACGCCACAGATTGCAAACACGACATATACGGCGACATGGCGGATGCATACATCATACTCGCCACCGCCACCGGCAACCAAAGCTATGCCGACAGCTGCCTCGCCTATTACAACAAAGCCGAAAAATATTTTGCCCAGCACAACGACAATAGATGCTACATCAACATTAGCCGTTCATACGTGCAATACCTCACATTCAAAGGCAAATACCGCGACGCAGAACAATTGCTCATCGACATCGGGAAAAATTTTGATTGCAATACACCGGCGTCTATGCTATTATCGCACCACACGATGCTCAAAGACTTGTACGCAAAGCTCGGCGATTGGAAGAAGGCATACCTTAACAGCGAAGATGTGTTAAAGTATTTCAGACGCACCCTCAACGACAGCACAATGGCAGCCACCGCCGATTCCAAGAC
>JAEEGK010012913.1_pt1 | contig 18905 bp, 13 predicted proteins | sample 8958771 | NCBI WGS metagenome assembly JAEEGK01 (sample SAMN16246547, study PRJNA631951) | gut metagenome | biome: gut microbiome; feature: rumen; material: SC-attached | host: Bos | place: Iran: Karaj | collected 2018-10
ATATTTGTTTTAAATATTTTTTTTGGATTTTTTTTTTTTAGCTTTTTTTAATTAATATATTTTTGGTTTTAATTTTGTTAAACTGAATATATTTTGTTTTTGATTCATTTGATTAATATAAGGTAATTTAGATGATATATTTTTTAAATATAATTAATTATTAAAATCATGTTTAATGTAAAAAACATTGAGAAATTCAAGAAATTAAATGGGAAAAAAAAGATAAAAATGTTTAAAATATTAAATAAAATTCAAAAAAAAAATTCTTTAAATTTTGCCTCGTATAATACAATAATTAATCAATACTTATATAAAACTTATAATTGTACTATTGAGATGTATAATGTAAAAATTATAAATATTCTGATTAATAATAAAAAAACACATATATTATCGATATTGAAAGATCATTTAATATTTGGAAAAATAAAAGAATATTTAAATTTTTTCTATAAAATAAATCAAAGTCAAAAAAATATAAATCAATTTTATTATTTTTATAAAGATTATTTTAAATTTTTTAACAAAGCTAATATTTCAGATTTTAAGATTAATAAATTATTACAGAATTTTTATGTATTAAAAATAAATAATTATTATCAACAATATTATCAAAATGATAATAAAAAAAATGTTTATCATAAAAATAAAAATGAATTAATAAATAAAAACAATAATGATGTAATATTTAGTGATTCAATAAAATTTGAAATTGAAAATGAAATTAATAAAACTAAAATTAGTACTATCAAAGAAAATGAAAATAATATAATTGAATCAAATAATACAACAATTAGAGAATTATACAAAAAAATAATATCAAAAAAGATAACAAATAAAATAAATAATACCATTAAATATAATTTAAAAGATATAATTTTTCCAATTTCAAATAAAAATAAAATTCAATTTATCAAAATTTATAAAAGTAAAAAAAAAGAAATAAATGATTCAAAAAGTAAAAGTAATAAAAGTAGTTTATTTATTACTACAAACCTTTATAAATACAATAAATTAGCAATAAGAAAAAGATTATATAAAATTAATAATATTTTTAGCAATAATGAATTAACAAAAGATTTATCATATATTACACCAAATCTTTCAAGAAATATAAATTATTCTTTTAAAAATATGAACTACAGTAGTATAACAAAACCAAAAAAAGAAATTAAATTATTATCAACCCAAAATTTAGAAAATATCAAACATTTTTTCAATCCAAATAATAATAATGAAACTAAAAAATATTTAAAATCATCATATACTCCAAGTAGAAATAGTAGAACAAATATATATATGAATAAATTATCTAAATCTAATTCTAATTTTCTAAAAAATTCAAAAACCTTTTCTTTTAATAAACAAACTATATCAAATAAAAAATCTCAAAAAAAATTATCATTGGTTAAATCATTAGTTTTTGAAAATTTTAATTGTAATTTTAAAAGAAAAAAGAATAAAAATAGGAATTTAACTATAGATAATCCTAATATAAATAAAATTAAGAATTTATTAAGAAATAAAAAACAAAACCAAACTTTTAAAGATAATTTCTATAAAAATATGTTTTCAAATGAAACAATAAAAATAAATATTAAAAAGAATATAAATTGTTTAAATAAATATCAAAAGAAAAACAAATTAAATGAAAAAAAAAGAATAAATTTTCAAAGATTTTCAGAAATAAAAGAAAGTCTATCACATAAGCATTTATCTTTTTTCCAAAATAAAACAAAATTAAAAAAATAAAATTTATTTATTTAATAATTATATTAAAAATATATGTTATATATAAAACAAAAAATATTAAAATCCAAAAATTATATAAATCATTAAAATAATTTCAATCCATATTATAGTAATTAAACAACAATTAGAACTTCTATTATCATACTTTTCAATATTTTTAGTTTCTTTTTTAATTTTATAATTTAATTTATCCATATTTTTATCTAAATCTTCAATCATAGGTTTTTGATTTTTTATTTCATTAGAAATTTCCTTATCATTAGTTTTAGTTGTAGTTAATAAATTATGGAGTTCATCTAACATATTATCTTGAAGAACAATTTTTTCTCTTGTCATTTGAATAATTTCATCATTTGATGTATTATTATTGATTGAATTTGTATTTATTTCATTATCAATATTATTTTGATTTGATAAAGTTTTATATATATTTTCATCATAATTTGTTTTTAAATCATCAATTATTTTTCCCCATTTTTGAAGAATTACTAATCTTCTATTTATTTCTTTTAATGGAATTTTTGCTGATGATGTTTGTTTTGTTTCTGTTATTAATTTTTTTATATTTGATGATAAATTATCAACCATATGTTTTATATCTAATTCTAATTTACTTGTTCCATTATTTAATGTATAAGATTTTTCTTTTTGATTTATTTTATCTTTTATTTTTTCAAAGTTTTCTTTTATATTTTCCATTTCTTTATCAAAGGAAATAACATCCATAATATGAATAAAAAATATAGAAAAAAATTACATTTAAATATTTAATATTTTCATTTTTTTTATATTTTAATTATATATTATAAAATAAATTAAAATAATTTATTCATAAACTTTCTTGATCATAATCAATTTTTTTTATTTCTTTATTAGCTTCTTTTTTTTCATTCATTAAATTAATATCATCATCTTTAATATCTTCGTTAAATAATTTATCTTTATTTTTACTATAATAATAAAAATAAACAATAATTTGAAACAAAGTTAATAAAGACCCAATAAAATTTGTAATAAAAACCAATAAAGAATTATTTTTATTATTGTAACCAAGAATACCGTAAATTGACCAAAATAAAGAACAAAAAAATTGTGAAATTGTTGTAAAAATTGGTATTACTTTATAATATCCATTATTAAAAACTTGAGAAATTTTATGTCCAGGAACAATAGTATTAATTGTTCCAAAAACAGCTTGAATGATTCCAATTATATTTGTAATATTCTCATTTATTTCAATTCCTAAATCATAAAATGTCTGAGTCGTTCCGTATATTAATTCAAAAGTTAAATCATATGTTATGAAAAGAAATATAAAAAATTTATATAAATCATTTGTATAATACCATAAAAACATTGATGTATATATTATAGTAATTAATGTACATATTATATTTGATATTAGCATTTCTATATTATTTAATAATATTGAATAACTTAAATTTATTGAACAATTTATTAAATTTGACCAAAACATTAATTGTGGAATATCAATTAATTCTCTTTTTCCAGTTTTAAATTCATAAAATAATATTCCTGGAGAAAGATTCACTATTAGTGATAATATTTCACCTATTACTGAAAAAATATTTAGTAATTTGTCATTTTTCTCTTTTAAAATAAATAATAAATTCATTTTTGAATTCTTGAGAAAATAATTAATTATTTTAAACATATTTAATTTATAAATCTTATTATTTTTATTTAATTAAGTTTTAATATATTTTGTTAATTTCTATTGAAATAATTCTTTAAACATTTCTATTGAAGTTTCTATAAAAAAAGTTTCAAATTCTTCATTCTTTAATTTATTTGATGCTAATTTTTTTTTAAAATTTTCAATTCTATTATCAGTATCTTTTGAATCATTTAAATTATAAATTTGTTTAATTGAATTTTTAAATTCTTCAAATTTTAAAATGCAATTTTTAATAAAATTAATATCATAATTTTTATCTTCACCATTTGATTCTTTAATTGATTTAATATATTCTCTAATATAATAATTAAAATTTTCTTTATCATATTTAATTTCATTTAAATTATTACATTCTTCATTAAAAAAATTAAAAGCTTTAGGAAATTTATTTTTATCAATAATATAGTCACTGTTTTGAATATTATCAACACATTTTTTAATTTTAATTAAATAAAAAGGAACATATATATCAATTATTACATCATTCATTGATAAAATATTTTCAATAATTTGAATTATAACTAAACAAATATTTTCTTTATTTTTATTATTTCCTTGTGATTTAATAGTTAATATAGATAAAATTTCAATTATTTGATAAGTATTCATTAAATATTCAATATTATTTTGTAATAATTTTTGATTCCAATTCAAAGTTTTTAAAATATATTCATTATCAAATGAATCAATTGAATTTGTAAAATTTATAATATTTGATATTGTTTCTAATGATAAAACTAAATTTTCATTATCAATTTTAGTTATTAATAAATTTAAAATTTTTCTGCTTATTGGAATTAAATTTTTTATTATTTTATCTACGTTATATGTTCTATGACCTTTTATTATAAATGAATCAATAATTTTACATATACAACCAATTTTATCAAATGTTTGTTGACAAATTGATTTTGAAGATAATGAATTATCATTTTTAGAGATAAAGTTATTTAATTGGTTAAAATTTTTATTTAATTCAGTTTTAAATTTGTCTAATATATCTCTTATCATATCTGTATTTAGACTTTTAGAAAAATTGTTTTCATTTGAACATGATATTGTTAATAAATAAATCAAATTGGTTTCATTTAAGTTTTTTAATATAAAATCATAAAATATTTTTTTTGTATTTTGATTTGGATTTTCATAATTCAAAATAAAATATAAAGATAATGATAAGTTTGAAATTATTACTGAAGAAATTGAATTATTACTTTTTCCAATATTTCTTTTTAAATTTAATATTTGAATTATCTTAATCATATTAGTTAATAATTGTTCATGATAAGAGTAATCAGTTATCTCTAATAAAAATTTGAGTATAGAAAACCCTAAATTAATAATTTTTAAATGGAAGTGAAAAAAGCACATAAACATTATTTTTTCTATTAATTCCATACTTTCAATATTTAAATTATCTTGAAAGGTTAAAATATAATTTTGTAAAGAAGAAATTAAATTATCAATAGATAATGCCATAAAATCATTTAATGAAATTGAAGTAAAAATAGAATTATAAACAATATTATATATTTCATTAATATTTTTTAAATCTTCTTTATTATTGGATGCATTAATAATATTATTTATACATTCTTCTATTTTTTCATTATTTTCATTGATAACAGTTTGTTTATTTTTATTATTTTTACTATTATTATCATCATTTCCTTTTGAAGGAGCCATTAGCATTTTTAAAAATTTAATTTAAATTTAAAAATTAAAAAAAAATATATATTAAACTAAATTATCAAATTCAATATCATCAAAAGTCATAAAATTATGACATAAACTATATATTAAATTATTATCTTTAGATTGAAATTTATTTTGTATATCAGAAAATCCAATAATTTGTTTTAATATATCTTCTCTAACTTGATTTTTTTTTAAACATTCTCTTTCTTGAGGAGATAAAGTATTATAAATATTTTGAAAAACAGTTTGAAAAAATATTTCTTTATTTTCTTCTTTTAATAATTGGTCATTTTCTTTTTCTAATGCTTTTTTTATTATTTCTGGTGTTGGAATAAATTCATTCATTAACATTGATAATAATTGTTCTCTTTTAAATTTAGTAGTAATAAAATTATTATCTCTTTCTTCATTTAAATTAATTAAAAAAGAATTTTTATATTGATCAACATAATCTTTATTTTGAAAAGTTTCTCTTATTTTTTCAGATAACTTAATAAAGTTTTCATTATTATTATCTTTCTTATTTTTCATTTTATTTTATTTAAAAATTATTTTAATTTTAAAAAAACATTTATTTTAACATATTTTTAAAAATCTCAAAAACATTTATTTATTTTCCTAACTAACTTATCAAAAAAAAAAAACAAAAACTCAAAAAATAATAAAACAAAGAAAACAAAAAAATAAAAAATATAAAAATTAAAAAATTTACTTATTAGCAGTATAAAATTTCTTAAATTGAGCTTTAGTTATTTTTTCAGGAATTTCTTCTTCTTGTTCTTCTTCTTCTTCTTCTTCTTCATCAGAATCATCTCTTGCTTTTTTTTGTTTTCTTGTCATATATTTCATCATTTCTCCAATTTCTGCTTCACTTGCATCAATTCCATATTTTTTAAAAGCTTTTGAAAAATCATCAATTTTTAAATTATCAGTTTCATTTTTATCACTTTTATTATTTATCATATAATTAAATATTTCATCAGCATCTTTACTTTTTGCAATTTTTAATTTTTGATTTACAAGAATACAAACAACATCAAAATCAAATTCTTCTTTATCTGGATCTGTTTCTTTTTCTATGTATTCATTTATATCTGATGCACTGTTTTTGTACATACAAAATGAAAAGAGAAGTGTTCTTAATTTTAATTTGCTTATTTTGTCTTTTTCATTTTTGTATAAGTCAAATGCAAGTCTTAAATCATTTTGAAGATCTACTGGAACTTCTAAGTCATCACTCATTTTTTTTTTTTTTATTTATTTGGGTTTTTTTTATTATTTTTTTATGGGGTTTTTTTGGGAGTTATTGATTTATTATATTATTTTTTTTTATTTTGTTATTATATATTTTTTTTTTTCTTTTGATAATTTATTTTATTTTTTTTATTTTTTTTAAGGTTTTTTAAATTTATTTTTAAAGGTTTTTTTGAGGTTTTTTTTTTGGTTATGAAAAATGAAGAAAATTATTTAAATAATATTGATTTTGAAGATAAAGCTTATTTATTAAGTTTATTAGAAAATATTTATTCTTGTTCACTTGATAATCTTTTATTATCAATTAAAAATTTTAATTCTGATTTTGTTTCTATGAAAATGGAATATAGAACAAATCAATATGAATCAAATGGTTCAACTAATGAACAAGTTTTTTCAGGAATAAAAATAATAAAAGTTTATTCTCTTTTATCAATTTTTAAAGAAAAATATTTTCATAATGAAGATATTGAAAATACTTTTACTATTGATTGTAATTTAGTTATTAATCAATGTTATAAAATTTTATTTATGAAAGATTGTTCAAATAATAATTTAAATAATAATAATGAAAATAAAGAATTAAATATAATTATTAATGCTATTTTTTCTAAATATATTGATGATGATATTAATACATTTTCTAAATTTAAAAATTGTGTTGATGGAAATAAAGAAAATCTTATTTCTGTAAATTTAAATTATGAAAATTTTCAAAAATATTTTAGAACAATAGTTAAATTTTATATTTTTCAAAATAACTTTAAATATATTTTTACTATATTAGAAAAAAAAGAAAAAATATTAACAACAGAACTAATAGCAACATTAAATAAAATATGTAAAGGATTATCAGAGACAAATATTTTTTATATTATAGCAAAAAAATTTATAGAATTAATAGGTTCAAATTCAGTCTCATTAACTAAATCAGATTTTTACATAATGTGTATTCGTTCTTTAAATATATAAAAATACATAAAACAAAAAATTATAAAATAAATACTCCTTAATTAAAAAAATAATATAATTAAACTAAAAAAAAGACAAAAAAAAAATGAAAAATAAAAACCCAATAAGATCATATAAAAGATCAAATACAGAAACCCCACAAAACATATTCAAAACAAAACAACTTCAAAAAAATCAATTGGTAGAACAAACAAAACAACTTCAATCAAAAAAATCTGAATCAAAACTTCAAAAATTAGAAAATAAACCAGTAATAATAACAAATACAAGAAATAAATCCGAAAAAAACATATTTAAAAGCCAAAATGAAGTATCTCAAAATCAAATAAATCAAAACACCAATAATCAAATAAAAGATTTAATAATAATAGAATCAGAATCAAATAAAGAAAGAAATAAAAATATAAAAGTATATGCAAGATTTCGTCCATTAAATGAAATGGAAATATCACTTTTAAACAATAACATAGGATGGATAACACCAGAATATCAAGATGACAATATAATAATAATGAAAAATCGTAATTATAATATAACAAAAGATAATGTTCCTTTATTTAAATTTGATAAAGTTTTTAAAGAAACAACACCACAAATTGAAATATATGAAAATATAGGAAAAGAAATAGTTAAAGATGTTATGGATGGTTATAATGGTACAATTTTTGCTTATGGACAAAGTGGTTCTGGTAAAACTTATACTATGTATGGTAGTAATATTTATGATGATGATTTTAAAGGTGTTATTCCTAGAATTATTTATGATATTTTTGATTATGTTGAATCAGCTGATGAAAATATTAGTTTTCAATTTAAATTAAGTGTTGTTCAAATTTATAAAGAAGTTATTTATGATTTATTAACAAGAGAAAAAAATTTAGTTATTAAAGAAAGTCCATCAAGAGGAATTTTTATTGATAATTTAAGTGAAGTTTACTTAAGTTCAATTGATGATTTTTTATATTATGCAGAAATTGCTGAAAGTAATAGAAAAGTAGGAGAAACAAAATTAAATCAAAATTCAAGTCGTTCACATAGTATAATGATAATAGAAGTAACACAACAATTTAAAAAAGAAAATATAATAAAAAAAGGAATATTAAATTTAGTTGATTTAGCAGGAAGTGAAAAAGTATCAAAAACAGGAGTAGTTGGAGAAACACTTGAAGAAGCAAAAAAAATAAATTTATCACTTTCTGCTTTAGGTAATGTAATTCATGCATTAACTTCTCATTCAGATCATATTCCTTATAGAGATAGTAAATTAACTAGAATTTTACAAGAGAGTTTAGGTGGAAATTATAAAACAAGTTTAATTGTTACTTGTTCTCCTCATTCTTATAATTTAGATGAATGCATTTCTAGTTTACAATTTGCTCAAAGAGCTAAAACTATTAAAAATAAAGTTAAGATTAATATTAAATATTCTTATGAAGAATTACAACAAATGGTTTATCAATTAAATAAAAAATTAGAAATTGCTAATCAAAAAATTTTAAGGTTGAAAAATGGAGAAAAAAATGAAAATTCGGGAAATGTTGAAATTGGAGATTGTGTTAATTGTAGTGTTATTAGAGATGAAAAAAATTTACTTGAAGGAAAAATTGAAGAATTGAATAATGAGATTAAAGAAAAAGATGAAGAGATTAAAAAATTAAAAAATAAAAATCAATCTTTTAATAGTGCTGATTCAAATAATGAAGATAAGATTAGTAAAGTTAAAAATTTATATGAATTAATTAATTCTTCTTTGGATAATATTCAAAAGGAAAATAAAAAAATTTCTTGGGATAATATTTCTAATAATTTAATAATTCAAAATGAGAATTTTAATAAATTAATTTCAAATTATGTTAAAAATTCAAATAAAAATGAATTCTTTGATGAAATTAATAAAATGTTATTAAATAATATTAAAAAAACAAATGATACAAATTATAATAAAATATATGATGAATATATTAAAAATTTAAATGATATCTTTTCAAAAATTGAAGATAATAATAATAAAATTCCTTCAAATGATTTATTAAACATCTTTTCAACAAATTTCTTTTATGAATACTTACATTATTATTTTTCATATCAATTATTAAATCAAGCATACGAAAAAATGAAAAGTGATAATGAATCATTAAATAATATAAATAATGAATTAACATCATTAATAGAAAATATATTATCATTAAATTATGAAATGGCAAATAATAATTTAATAAATGAAAAAGCAATTAATTTATTAAAAACTTTTAATAATCAAGAAACTTTACAATCAAAAACAAATAAAAATTATAATTCAATGATACATCCTGAAAATAATAATCTTTTAACTTCAAGTAGAATGTCAGTTACTTTTGGAAATGATATATCACAAAAATTTATTAAAATAGTTTCAAAAAAGAATTTAAATTTAAGAGGAAAACAAAATAGAAAATGTAATGCAATTGTTACTTTAAATAATCAATTTAATAGTAATATTTTTAATAATAATGATAATATTATTGATGAAAATATTGAGAAAATTGGTGAAGTTTATATAAGTGATAACATTAATAATAAAATCGAAAACTATAATAATATTGATATTAATAAAAGTAAAAATATTAATTATTCTAAAACTATTCCAAATGAAGAATTTGAAATGATTGAAAATAAAAAAATATTATCTGAAACAAAAGAAAATCAATCTCATTTAAAAATAATCAATCAAATTTTTATTACTAATATTAAAAAGAATGAAGATTTGATACAAGAAATGGAAAATATGAAAAAAGAGTTTGATAATATTATTAATTATAATTCAAATTATTTTACAAATTTAATTTTGAATAAAAAGAATAGTTTAAATAATCAAATTTATGATTCTAATTTAATAATTGAAGAAAATGAAAGTGAAGAAAACACACCAAAAAATGCAAATAGAAATAATAAATTTAGTTTAGAGAATTATAAAGATAAAAATTCATTATTTAATAATGATAATAATAGTAATAAAAAAGAAAATTCAATTAATAATAATTTAAAAAATAAAGAAGAAAAAATTACATCACCACAATTAAAAAATTTAAAAAATACACATGACAAAATCTTATTAAATACTCAAGAATCATATGAATCAAATTCAGATATTAAAAAAAGTAATAATCAAGAAAAAAAAAATTCAAATAGAGAAAGCAATGATTATGATAATGACTTAACACCAAAAAGTGAAAATATTCAAAATTACACATATATACCTCAAACAAGGCAATTTTTCAATAAATCAAATGTAAATAAAAAAATAAATATTACAAAAGATAATGATAATCAAATTTTAAAATCAATAAAAAAAGATAATAACATAATAAATAATAATAATTTAAATGAACAAAATAATTATATAAGAAACTCAGAATCAAATTCAATTTCAATGAATATAGGAGAAAAAAATCATTCAAAAGCATTTTCAAATTTATTATATGAAAATTCAAATTTAAATATTATAACAAAAAATAAAAAAATAAACAATGATAAAATAATACCATTATTATATGATAATGAAAAAAATCATTTAGAAAAATCAATTGAAAAATATTTAGAAACTGGAACTGCTTCAAGAAGATTTGATGGTATTAAAGTTAATTTTAATAATGGAATTATTAATTATGAATATGCTTCTGGTTTAAGTGCTAATCAAAAAATTAAAAATACTCCTTTACAAAATCAAAAAATAAAAGAATTATTAGGTGACGATGATGAAGTCACTTATTAAATATTTTTTTTTTATTTATTTTTCAAAAGTAGAAAAAAATTTTATATACTCGTTTTTTTTATTTTAAACTTTTATTTTATTTTTTTTTTGATATTAAAATGATATATATAATTGTTAATAAATTTAATTAAATATTATTTTTAAAAAAATTTATTATTTATGATTTGATTTATTCTTTGTTTTATTTTTATTTCCTTTTGATAAAGTTCTTTTCCCTAAATTTAAATTTATTCCAGTAAAACATTTTGAATGAAAACTTGATTTTTCAATTTTTTGATTAATAGAATTATTATTATTTTTATTTCTATTTCTACTTAAATTAATTAAATTATTTTTAATATTTAAAGAAACATTTTCATTATGTTTTATTTTCTTATTTAAATAATCTTTATTAATAATTTTGTTTTTAGAATTACTTTTTTTATTTATATCGATATTAATATTAGTTTGACAATGTTGATGATATTTTCTCTTTAAATTATTATTACTATTATCAAAAATTAAATTTAATAAATTATGAGTCATAGAACAATTATTTTTAATATAATTTTTAGAAATAGAATTTCTAGAATATAAAAAAGGATTATTTCTTAAATTTTTTTTTTGAATTTTTGTAATGGATTTATTAGTTTTATTTAATTTATTATTATAACTATATCTTAAATTTCTACCCTCAGTTTCTAAAATTTTTTTTGAATAATGTTCATTTTGAAGAGTAGAAAAATTTTTTAATATTTTTTCAATATTTTGAGTTTTAGTTAATTTAATTTCTTTCTTAGGTTTAATTATACTATAATTAATATTTTGAAGATTTGTTGTTGTATTTGTATCTTTTGTTAAAGTGTTAAAACTTGATATATTTCTACTTTTTTTTAATATTATTTTATTTCCTATTGGTAATTTATTCTTACTTTGAGATATACTTTTATTATTAAATATATTACTCTTGCTTTCACTTTTTGAATTACTTTTTTCCTTTTTTTTATATTGATATATATTTATTGAAGGTGAATGTTCTTTTTTTTTTATATTATTATTATTTATTATTGATATTGAGATTATTCCTTTTTTTACATTATTAATTATTTTTTCTTTATTTATTTTCTTTTGATAATAAGGCTTTTTAAATTTTAAATTTTTTTTATACATTTTTTCCAAACAATCTTTTTTTTCTTTTGGTTTTATTTTTTTATAAAATCCATCAATTATTTCTCTGTAAGTTGAATTATTAGAATCTAATTTATTATAATTAGAATCATTATCAATAATACTTAAATTAAAGGAATTATTATTTGTAATAGATTCAATATTATTTTTGATTGAATTACTAAAAATTGTTTCAATTATTTTTTCATTTTCTTTTTTTTTATTTTCTGTTTCATTGTAATGATCTTTATAAAAAAATTCTGCTTTTGTTTCATAATAATTTTGAAGAATTTTATTCAGTTTAAAATCATGAATAAGAGGTTTGCAAAAAAATTGTAAATAATTGTTATAAAAATTATAAATTTTTGGCATTCTCATTTGAACTTCAATTTTTTTATAATATCTTCTTAAATATTCATCAATATATCCATATATCATATGATCTTTAAAAACTGAAACAATATGACAATTATAATTATAAATAAGTTTTTTTAAAATTTTTAAATTATATTTTTCTTTTGTACAATTATATTTCTTTATTATTTTTTCTCTGAGTATTTTCATATATGTATGTATACTTTTATTTAAGGTTTTTATTATATTTATCTCTTTTTTTGGTTTATTGTTTGTTAATTTTTTTAAATCAATCAATCTAGAAAAATTGGATAATTTCTTTTTTTCATTTATCATTATTTTAATTTAAATAAATTTAAAACATTATAAAAATATATTCTTAATACAATAAATATATTATAAATATAAATACTAACATAAAGATATATTATAATTCAATTTATTAAGAAATGAATTCTAAATTTAAAACATTTATGAGCTAATGTAATAAATAACATATAAAAAAATATTAAATCAAAAAACTTTTTAAAAAAAAATTAAATAATTTTTCAAATAAAAATAAAAAAAAATTAACAATTTTAAGACTCAACTTTAATATCAGATTCATCAATTAAATCATTTTCATTTTTACCCTCAATTAATTCTCCTTGAGCTTTATCTCCAAGTAATTCTTTTTCAGCATCTAACAATTGTTTTCTGAATCCAGTGTTAGGGTCAATTTCTTTTCTTTTTTGAGCAATATAATTATAAGAATAATTATAAGTATATCCATATTCTTTCATTAAATAATACATAACTAAAGCAACACTTCTAGAAAAACCACCAATACAATGAACTAAAGTTTTTTCACCTTTATTTTTTTTTAAAAATTCATAACTTTCAACGAAAGCTTTTGATAAATCTTCATAAATATTATCTTTAATATTAATGTTTAAATAATCAAATTTTCCTGGAAATTCATTTACTAATTCATAAGTACAATTTAATATATGTTTAAATCCTACTTTATTTAATTCTTCTAAATTTGAAGCTATTCTGTAATCTCCTATATATATATTATCTATTATTTCTGTATAGGGATCTTTACATGGATATAATACTTTTATTGTTTGTTCTCCACCATAAGAAAATAATTTGTGAGTAAAGTAAAATAAGTAGTTTGTTAAAGTTTGATACATTTCCATTTTTTTTTATATATATTTTTTTTTAATTAAGTGGTGTATTTATTTTGGAAAAAGTTATTTTTTTATTCAGATTATTTTATTGTTTTATTTATTTTTAATAATTATTATATGGTTAAAAAATACATTACATTTCTAATTGGGATTTTACCTATTATATATTTTTTTTTAAATAGAAAAAAGGAGAATTCAAAAAATGATATTGAAATAAATTTCAATTATTTAAAAGAAATAAAAGACTTATTTAAAAGTGAAAAAATAAAAGAAGTAATATATATATTAGGTAATAGTGGAGGAGATTTAGATTCAATAATATCATCATATATGACTTCATTAGGAGAAAATATAAATAACAATATAATTTATTTTGATGATAATAATAATCCAAAAATAAATAAATTAACTGAAAAAATATATATTCCAGTTATAAATATAAAAAGAGGAACATATTATGAAAGATTAGAAGGAAAATATATTTTCAATAAATTTAATATAAGTGATGAAGATTTTTTTTATATAAATGATTATGAATTATCAAATGAATATATAATAAAAACAAATAAAAAAATAAGTATAATATTAGTTGATTTTTCTGAATTAGAAGAATCTCAAAATTATTTATTAAATTATGTGGAAAAAGTAATTGATCATCATTTACAAAATATTAGTAAATTTCCAAATTTAAAAAAAAGAATAATTGAATATCCAATTGGTTCATGTATGACATTAGTATTATCTCATTATTTTTTAAATTTTTTTCCTGAAAAAATTATTCCTATTCAATTTGCAATAACACCAATTTTAATTGATTGTGCAAATTTTAATAAAGAATATTATGGTTTTAAATGGGATAAATTTGATTTAGATATTTATAATTTCATTATTAAAAATACTAATTTAAATTCTAATGATATGACTATTTATTATAATAATATTAAAAATGAAATGTTTAATGTTGAAAATAATTTAAAATTAGGTTTTGATATTTTATTAAGAAAAGATACTAAAAAATACATTTGGGGAAAATATTATATTAAATTTATTGTTTTTACTATTTCTTTTGAAAATATGTATAATTATTATAAAAAGGAAAAAATGCTGGAATTAGAAAAAAAATTTTGTTATGAAAATATTCCAAAAAATTCAAAATGTATTATTATATGTTTTACTCAAAATGATTTTAAATATTCTTTTTATACTCCAGATTATCAAATCAATGATTTAATTAATAGAATAAATAAAATTGGTGATAAAATTATTTTTAATATTCAAAAAGATAAAAATTATTCAAATTATATTTTATTTGAATCTAAAAAAGGAATAACAAGAAAAATAATTGAACCAATTTTTAAAAAAGAATTTGAAAAAGATGAATAAAAAATAATTAATTTCTTTTAAAAAACTAATAAAATTTAAATAATTTTTAAATATTAAAAAAGAAAATATTAATATGCCATAATTAAATAATATTTCATTTTAGTAAAAAAATGCATTATTCAATCAAAGTAGAAGAAATAAAAAAAAAAAGAGGACGTCCAAAAAAAATTTTTGAATATTCTTCTGGAAAAGAAGATATTATTTATAAAAATTTTTTTCAAGATTTTAAAAGGAAAAAAAATCAAATTGAAACATTTAATATTTCTAATATTTTCAACGACATTTTTGAAAAATTATATCTTAATAAAGAATATAATTTAAATAAAAATAATTTAAAAAAAATAGAAGAACATCCAATTCTAAATTCAATCTTAAATCCTTTAAATAATAAAAAAGAAAATAATAAAAAAACATGTGATGAAATATTTATTTCATATATTCATTTTTTAATTCAAAATACAAATAAAGAGTATTTAACATTTTCTTTAAGTGTAATTTTACTTTTAAGAGAATGTCTAAATAAATATAAAAATATTGAATTAGAAGATAAATTTGAAATTTTTGGTGATAATAATAATAATAATATTAAATTACTTAATTTTACTGAAGTTTGTGAAGGAGAACAAATTCCTGAAATTTGTAATGAATATTTAACTGAATTTTTACCTTCTTATAATTATTTTGGATTAAATTTTTTAAATACTTTTTTTGAAGCGAAAAATCTTATTCAACATTTTTGCTTTTGGCTTTATGATAATAATTATACTTCTTCTAAATTAATTATAAATAATAAAAACGATTAATAAATATATATATTATAAATAAACCAAAAAAATTTTATAAATAAAAAAACTTAATTAAATATTTTCTAAGTTAAAAATATATTTTAAAAAAAAAATTTTTAAATAAACAATATTATTTCCTCACAAAACTCTTCCCAAATTCTAAAAAAAAAGATATACATGAAAAAAAACCCAAAAATTATTTATTCTTTTTCTTATAATTAAAAGGATTAATAATTTCTCCACTAATAAACCAAATAGCATAAGGGATAATAATAATTAAATAAGCAATACAACATATAACACATAAAACACAACAACACTTTTTTCTAAATTTAGGTCCTACTAATTGATTAAACATTTTAAAAGGATTTAAAGTGAAAGTTAATCTTCCAAAAGGTTGTGGTAAATAAGGATTAACATTAGGCTCTTCTCTTCCTTTCCCAACTGGATTCATTTCTGCATACCAATAAGGTAAAATTTCCAATGAACATAATACTCTTCCTCCTTTTTTACCATTTTTCTCCATTTCTATCCAAAATTTAGTTCCTTCTTCATCTTCACTTTTTGGTAAAAATTCTATATTTGAAAATATTTTCTCATTTTCTGGTAATTTCATATAATAATCTCTTGATAATATAATTGGAGAATCTAATATATTTGCATAATTAATTAAGTATTTTAAATTCATTCTTGAACCACAAATATAATCGTCTCTTGCAAGAATATCATTATCATATACTTGAATAGTTAAATCATATTTATTTCTAGGTAATTGTATTGGTATTTTATTTCTCCAATTAAAAGAAGCTCTCCCAGTTTGACATCTATAATGAATATCAGTTGAATGTTGATCTTTCATATCAATATAACTTAAAATATAAATATCTGAAGTATCTTCAATATCTAAATTTTCCATTTCTTCAGTTTCATACACTATAAATCTACATTCTAATAAACTTTCTGGTTCTGGTTGTATATTCCAAGGTATCATATTATTTCTTTGGTCTTTATCAAATATTTCTAACCATAATTTTATTTCTCCTTGAGATCCTTCATCATCTATATTATATAATTGTCTTGTTTCTATTGGTTTATTTTTTATGTTTTGCCATTCACAATCAAAGAATCTATCTTCAATATCTATTTTTGTTTCACCTATTAGTTCATCTTTAAATATTGGATTATAATCATATACTTGAATTGTTAATGTACCATTTCCTGGTAATTCACTTAATATATCATAATATTTAAACCAATTACAGTCTCTTTTATTTTCTTTATAATTCTTCTTTTCATTTATTTTTTCTTGACTTCCTAATATTATTTTTATATATGGATCACTTAATGATAATGTATCTTTTTTAGCTAAATTATTTAATGTTAATATATATATTCTTATTATTACACTTCTTTTAACTAATATTTTTTTTGATATAATATCAAATTCATTTAAGAAATTTAATTCTTTTGGTATTTCACCATTATATTTATTTTTAATATTATTTATAAATTCATCATGTTCTTTTAATTTCTCATTTTCACTTATTCTTATTAATCCTTTAAAATGACCAAAAGGTCTTGTATCAAAAGAATATTTAATTGAATTTAAAGCATCTTTTTCGTCATAATTTTCATATAATTTTCTTATTGGAGCAGCTCTTAATTTTCCTTTTTCTTTTTTTTGAGAATATCTTTTTACAATTTTATTATTTATATCACCTAAAGCTTCAAATATATCATTTTGATTTTTTTTATCTTCATATTTACCACGAACTAATTGACATTTAATAAAAGGAGATATTAAATTTAATTCTTTTACTTTTTCTAATTCTTTACTAAAATATCTTCTATAATGTTTTCCATTGGTTGAATATTCATCACTTGATTGAGATAAAATTTGATATTCTAATGAATTTTCTTTTTTAAATTTTAAAGGATTATCATTTTTATTAAATCCTATTTCCATATATAAATTACTATCTGGTGTTTGACTTATATCTTCTATTAAAAAATCACTTTTTTCATTTTCTTCTTTTTCTTTTTTTGATGCACCTGGAATTGAATAATTTTTAAATGATGGTTTTAATACAAAATAATCTTCTTTATATTTATTTTGATTAAGTAAATTTTGGTCAATTTTACCTTGATAAATTTTATTTAAATCATTTGGAGAAAAACATAAAAAATTATCAGAAAATTCAATATTTTTTTCATTTCCAATAATAATATCATTATTTTCTTTATTATTATTATTTTTTAAATTATCTTTTTCTCCATTTTTAATTTTTCTACTAGTATCAATTTCTTCATTTTCTTTAACATTAACAACAATATCAGATTCTATTAAATTATCATTATTTTTTTTTCCATTAATGTTATTATATTTATCTTTAATTTCCTTTTCTATTTTTTCAGTCATTTTATATTCTTCCTCAAACATATCATGAGTTCCTTTAATTACACTTTTAATATTAACTAAAAAAATTCCTAATAATTGATTAATCATTCCTCCTAAAACATGATCAAAAACATTACATTGTAATTCAGGAATGAAAATTTCATCTTTAGGTAATTTAACATTAAATTTAATAACACTATTAATATTAGGATCACTTCCAGCTTCATTAGGTTGAGTTTTAATAGGCTCAAAATTATCTTCTTTTTTCCCAGATACATTAATAGAATTTAAATCAAATGAAATAAAAGTTTTTTTGACAGGAAGAAAAGAAAGTGGTTTTAAATCACTTAAACCTAAAGCATTAATTTCAACAGTATAAGGAATAGTTTCTGGTATAATATCAAGTTAATAAGGATCTTTCTTATGTTTTTCATCAAATATATAAAAAGATAATAATATTTGACCTTGGGCTTTATTACTTTTCTCTAAATATAATTGATGCCTTTTTGGTCTTAAATTTTCGTATCATTAGGTATAT
>JAEEGK010012915.1_pt1 | contig 18903 bp, 8 predicted proteins | sample 8958771 | NCBI WGS metagenome assembly JAEEGK01 (sample SAMN16246547, study PRJNA631951) | gut metagenome | biome: gut microbiome; feature: rumen; material: SC-attached | host: Bos | place: Iran: Karaj | collected 2018-10
GGTTGTTGAGTTTCAAATCTATCTATTTTAGGCATACCCAAGTCATCTACGTAAATAATTAATTCTTTTCCACTTGGTGGACCCATTGTTCTTAAAAATCTTGTTTCTAAAATTTCTTCCATACTATTTTGGAAATCAGTAGAATTTGTTCTAGAAGAAAAGTTCATATTCAAAATAACATAAGGAGAATTTTTTTCTTTTGTTAAAAATTTTAAATAATTATTAATAGTGACAGTTTTTCCTGTACCAGATTCTCCTACAAATAAAACTGGTTTATGAATCCTTACCAAATTCTTTAATAAATAAGTAAATTTCTTTGTATCACTTGTTGGTATTATAATTTCATTATATTGTTGATTTTTACCATCATTTTCTGGAATTATAGTATTATTCAAATTCTCTGAATCCCATTCAATAAATCTTCCTACAGAACTGTCATACATAGAATCATATGGTTTTGAAGGTGGAGTAGAAGTACCACTTGGTAAATCTTTTAAAAACTTTGCAAATTTTTCTCTATCTTCATTTGTGGTTAAACAGGCACCAACAGACCAAACTAAACAAAAAGTAAAAATAGATTCAAGTTGGGCAGCTTCTGAGGGAATAGCCTCTAAATCAATTAAGCATGAATCTATTAAATTAGTTAATTGATTAACAATAGCAGCTTCATATTGGGGTACTATTAATTTAAATGGAATTCCTTCTTCTTCATTTCCTTTAGCACCTTTTAAAATATATTTTAAACAAGGAGGCATCATTCTTGTATAATTATCATTCATATATCCTTTAATTGTTTCATCCCATTCTTTAGGATCTTTTGCTTCTAGCCATTTATAATAAACAGCATCTCCATGACGTAGTGAAGAATCTACATATATCATACCTAAACGAGATACAGTAGCTGGAGATGCATGATGTATATTATATGCCTCTACTAACATAGAACAATAACTTTGCATTAAAATACGATCTTTATTTTCTAAAGTTAATTGTTTACTATCGTCCATAACTGAATTTAATTTTTCTATCCATAATGGATCTACATCACCATCTAATATAATCCATCTTAATTCTGTTTTACCATTATTTGGTAATGGGCTGTTTGCAATTTGGAAAATATTTGATAAAATACCAATTTCAAAATCATCAGAAATTTCATTTTTTTTACCGAAAAGTCTTGGAACACTTTGAGCTTTTGGATTTATTAAATAACTTACCATATTATCAATTGATTTAAATTTCTGGAAAACATTTCTTAAAATATCTACTATAACACTTTTACCACTCATTGGTGGTCCACAAATCATTGTACAATGACGAATATTCATAACTTCATACATTTGAAGAACTTTTATTACTTGACCATCTAAAACTTTAAGACCCATATTTTTCATAATTTCTCTTACAGTATCTCCTCCTTTTTCAGGAACATCACTAACTAAATCAGGGAATAAATCTTTAAGTAATCCTTCAAATAAAATACTATCATCTTTTATGAATTTAGGCATATTTAAGTCTTTCATAGCTTTCATTAAAATTAAGTCTTCTGCCCAATCTAAATGATTTCTTTTTAAAGTACCAGCAGAACTTAAAACTGCCTTCATACTTCTCAAACCCCATTCATAATGGTGTTGCTTACTTAATTGTTCTTGACTTAATTCATATAATTTGCATATTTTTTGTGCCAATTTTCTACCATCAGCAAAACCGAAAGATAATAATATATTTTCACAAATAAGTAAGAAATCTGGAGTAACCATAGTAACTGGTCTGAATAAAGCTTTAAGATTATCCGGAAGTTCTGAACGTCCTTCATAATTTGGATTCATTGTAATAAAAATACCAATTGTTGGTAATAATTTGACTTCTTTAGTCATTAAAAACCAACTTTCCTTATGTTGTGCCAAACTTAATTCAATAGAATTAATTTGTGTTGTAACAACAGACAAGACTTCTCTATTAATCATATTAAATTCATCAAAACATCCCCAAAAACCAGTTTGTGATAATCCACTAAAGAATTGACCCATAAATAAATAATCAAGTGTATCTGAACAATTTTGTACAACGACTCTAATACCAATACCTTTACCTAAATCTTTTACTGTTTCAGTCTTTCCTGTACCTGCAGGACCAGCAGGAGCACAACCTAAGAAGAATGTTAATGCTGTTGTAAGTGTCATAACACAACGATCTGTTAAAGGAGTAACAACTAAACGTCCTTCTAATCCTTGATATTCATAACATGAATAAAATTCTCCATTACATTGTCTAATAATTAAATCATCTCTTTCTTTATCCCAATAGAATTTTAATTGTGATTCCCATTCAAATTCTCTTGCATCGAGAATTGAATCTCTTACAAATTTATCAACTATTTCTCTTCCATGAACAGTACGAATAATTAAATTATTTACTTTAAGACGATCTTCTCTTGTAATTTCTTTTCTTCTTACAATAATAACTAAATCTAATAAACCTTGACTTTGTCTTTCTAATTCTTTTTTCATAGCATATTTATCTCCTTCTTGTTTAATTCTTCTAAAAACATCTTCTAAAGCAAAAGTCCACCAAGCTTCACTTGTAAATACACAAATCATACCTAATTTATTATGAATAAATTTATAAAGTTCTTCTTTTGTATAATCTTGAATTGCTGTTTTAGTAAATGAACGTAAAGTATTTTTCATTTCATCATCAACTCTATTCATCCATTGACCTACTTGTTGTTGACTTTCAATTCTAATTGGTTTTTCAAATAAGAATTTTTCTCCTTCTTGACTTACCATTCCTGTTATATTTCTTCTATCACTTAATAATTTTTTACAATTTGAATAAATTTTAACTAAATGTGGATTAAGAGTTTCAAGAGGATCACTTGAACCTAAAATTTGTAAAAGATCTTGTTCTGTAAGGAAATAAAAACGAGAAAATTCATTCTTTTTACTATCAAGATGCTTTGTTAATGCTTTTTCAGCTAATTCGAATTTAGTTAAAAATCCTTTTAATTCAAATTTTCTATCTTTTTCTCTACATTGGAATCTTACTGATGGTTTTTTATAAACACTAGTCATTAATTTTTTAAAGTTTTTATCTTGAATATCAAATTCTTGTGTTTCTTTAACTAATTTTTGTCTAATATCTTCAGAACCAACGAAAATTGATTCTAAATAAATCCATTTTTTTTGTACTTCAACCCATATTTCAATAATTTCCATCATATTATTCATTTCTTGTTCAAGATCTTCTATTTCATTCTTAAATGCTTTAGCATGTTTATTAGCACCAACATTTTGTAAATTTTCAATATTATCTTTAATAATATCCATTTCACCAGTAACATCTTTAAATTTATATCCTTTATCTTCAGTACCTCTTTTATGTGGAGAAATTTGGAATTTTAATTCATCTAAAGATACTTTAATTTCATCTAATTTATTCTTAACATCAGTTTCTTCTTTAGCATCATTTACCATTGTAGCAACTTTATCTTTATCTTGTAATAAATCTAATTTCATAACATCTCTTAAAGTCATTACATCAAATTTAACAGTTAATCTTCCAGGACGATTCTCTTTAATAAATTCACCAAAGTTTCTTTCATTAACAACAGGTGCTTTAAGTAACATAATAATATCTTTTAAATTATCATTATAATTTTCTCTTACATCTTCATATTTTTTATAAGGAAGAAGTGAAGAAAGTCCTTTTCTATCAAATTCTCTTTTTAATTTTAATAATTCTTCATTTTTCTTTTCTAAAGCAGGAACTTCTAATTTACTCCAAGTTTTATCTTGTTGATCATTAAAGAATACTTCAAATTCATGATAAGCTTTATAAATTGGTTCAACTTTAGCATTTTTTTCATACATATCATTAATTTCTGGGAAAGTAGTAATAGGTAAATTAAATAATTTTTGACTTCCAACAATATCATCTTTTCTTTGTTTTAATTCATTTAATTTTTCATATGATTCCATTAAAATAGTATATCCAGTTGGTAAATCAATATCATTTAGTGGACCTCTTTCATTATATTTATTAAATTCTTCTTTAACATCTTTTTCTAAAAGTTGTGCATCTCTTTCTGTATTTTTTGATAAATTTCTTTTTCTTTCTAATAAATTATCATCTTTTCTTTTTGCTTTTACACGAAGATTTTCCCATTCTTTTCTTAATTGAAGATATTTTTCTTCTATATCTGATAATCCTGGATAATTATGTAATTTTAAAAAATGAATTTTTTCTTGCATTGTATGCATTTTTAATTCCATTGACATTTTCTTTCCATTTATTTTTGATACATATCCTAAAACTCTTTTTAATTCATCTGATGAATCTGTTTTTTCCATTAATTTTTCTTTATTAGTTTTTATAATTTCTGAGAATTTTTTCATATCTTCATCTTCTAATTCTTTTGCTAATATTTTAAGCATATCATTTAAAACTTTTCTAATTTGATCTTTACCTCTTGATATTAATTCTTCATTATTAATCATAAAATTACCATTACATAATTTTTTAGGTTCTCTCTTCTTTTGAAATTCATCTAAATTAAATAATATTATAGAAACTTTCTTTTCAAAATTCTTTAAAGTTTTATTCATTTCTAATTCAGTTTCAAATTTAGCTCTTGCATTTTGTCCCCAATGACCAAAATATTCTTTAGCATATTCTCTAATATATTTCATTTTATTATCTTCTAAACTAGTACTAATTCTTCCAATTGAATTATATAAATGATTAATAAAATTCTTTAAATCTAAATTTGATGAAATTTCAGTACCATAAGAATAATTATTTCTAATATATTCTTTATCTTTTTCTTCAGCATATTCAATATTTGGTGGTTTACATGTTCCAGCCATCCATCTAATAAATTCTCTTCCTGTATTTTGAAAAGATGAAATTAATCTACTTTTTAATTCTAAATCAATTTCATTTGAATTTGGATTATACATAATTTCTTTTGCTGTAATAAATCTTGATTTAACTGCAAAAAGTGCATTTTGTTCTTTTTGTTTTTGTGTATAATTATTTGAATTACTATCCATAGTGAATAATTCATTTAAAGTTATTATTGATTTTAATATACATTTACTTAATGCATTTAATAAACAACTTTCCCAATAATGATAATATTCTACCATTTCTTTTCTTTCTCCCCATTTATCCATATTTGCACTTTTTGTTTTTGTTGTTACTGATTGTGCATCATCTTTTGAACTTTCAAATGTTAATCTTTCAATATCTACTAATGTTAATGTTATTTCATGATATTTATTCATTAAATCACCAATAATTTTTTGTCTATGTTCTTCATAAAAGAATAAAAATGAATTTAATTCTCTATTATTTGCTTGAGATTTATCTAAATCTCTTACTAAAGTTGCATTTGATATTTGTTTAATAACAGATAATATTTTTTCTTCACTCTTTATAACATTTGCAAATTTATCTCTTAAATTTTTAATACCATTCATACAATCTCTATAAAATTCTTCAATACCTAAAGCAGTCCAATTATGAGTATTTGTTCCAACTTCAATTTTTAAACTTAATTCATTACAATCTTTACTTAAAAGCATATGATGATGATCTTTCATTGATTTAGTTAAATTATCATAATCTCTTAACATTAAATTTAATATATTACAATATTTTGCTAATTGAGTTTCTTGATGTGCAATATTAATAATATTAGGTGGTATATCACTAAAACCATATAAATCTAAAAATTTAGTATCATGAATCATTAATTTTAATTTATTATCAAAATTAACTTCGTAATTATTTCCTTTTTTAATTAAAACATATAATCTTAAATAACCCATGAAATGTGCAAGACAATTTGCTTTCCATTGTTCAAATATTTCAAATTCATATTCTCTTAATTTTTTAGCCACTTCTAAAAATGCATCTGCTAATTTTTTTTCAGTTGCTAATTTATCATCTTTTGGATTATCTGCCATTTGTTTAAAATGATCTTTTCTTTGGAATATTTTAGAAATAGGTCTTTTCATTTTAACATATAATTGTCTTGCCCAAGCAATTTTTCCTGCTGTTTCACTTTTTGCTTTTGAAATAGGAGGATTATTTTTATTATCTTCAAATATTTTACCATAATTTTTAACTTCTAAAATAAATCTTTTTAAAATATTAATATATTTATCTTTCATTGCACTTTTAATTTCAGTTTGATCAATTAAACTATCAAAATTAGTATATAAATCAAATGCACTTTCTGCATTTTTTAAATTATCAAAAGTATCATCAATTAATTTTTTTGTATCTTGTTCTAAACTTTGCATATCAGCATCAAATAATTGAAAAACTTCAGTACAACTTTTATCAGTTTCACTATTGAAAATATTATATTGATAATTTTCAATATAAGAATAAGCTTTCATAACTTTTTCTTTTTCTTTATAAATTCTTTCACTTGCTCCTCCAATAACTCTTTCTAAATCATGTCCTAAGAATTTTAAGAAACCTTTAATTTTTAATAAACCATTTTTTAATCTTCCACAAATAGTTTTAACATATTCTAAATCTTTTGTAATTTTATTATGCGCATATTCCCATTTAGTTTTATTTTTAGTATCTGAATAATGTGCAATCCATTGTGAAGCAACTCTATTTGCTTGTGTAATTAAAGCTATACTTTGATCAATTTCATCTGGATTTGTTTTAAATAATTCTTTTAATTTAATTTTTTCTGATATTTTCATCCAAATTTCTTTTGCCATAACTTCTAATAAAAAACCAAATTTATTAGGATCTTTATGTTTAGAAATCATCCAAATAATTTTTAAATTATGAAAAATACCAGCAATAGAATGTTCAATTGTAGCAAGATCATCACTTGATAAATCTTTAATACTTCTTTCAAGTGTTTGTAAAAATTTTAAATAATCATTAGCATCTTCAAAAGTTTTTTCAAATTCAGTAATTTTAGTTTGAAAAGTTTTTCCTTTTTGACTTTCATCACTAACTAATAAAATATTAACAATTCTTTTAATATTATCACTTTTTAATTGTTGAGCTAAAATTGACCAATTAGAAACAGCTCTTTTTCTATTATCAATTTCCATCATAGCACTAGTAATATTTTTAGGATAATTAGTTAATTGATCTTGTGCTTTTGTTATACTATCAGTCCAATTTTTTACTAATTTTTCTAAAGCATGAACAATACCACTTTCCTTTGCAATCATTTCATCACTTTCATTTGGTAATTCTATTTTTTGCAAAGTGAAATTTTTCACAATTTGATCCAAAGAATTTTTTATATTATTGTTAAAAGATGTTAATGATCTTTTTATTACTTCTTTCTTTTCTAAAGGAAGAAGAATATTACTACATATTTGGAGAAAATCTTCTAATTCTTTTGAATTATAATTTCCTTTTTTTTCATCTCTTTCATCTTCTTCTCCTTCTTCTTCTTCATTTCCTTCTTGGTTTACATCTTCTTCTTCTCCTTCTTCATTTCCTTCTTTTAATTCTTCTTGGTTTCCTTCTTCTTGATTCTCATTTTCTTGATTTGGAACTTCGTTTTCTTCTTTTTTTTCTTCAGGTTGAGGACCTGAATTTTCTGGATCCATTTTCAATTATTATTTTTAAGGAGTTACAGATATTTATATTAATTTAATTATTTATTTAATGAAAATTATTAATTTTTTTTCTTCTTTTAAAAATTTTAAAAATAATATTTATAGAATTAAATTTAGTATCATATAATAATAGTTTTATATATGAATATCAAAATAATTCAAGAATGAAATTAAATGAATATCCAATGCTAATCTAACAATTTTTTTTCAAATATTTACAAAAAATATCAATCTTATCAATTTTTAAAATATAAATTAGTAAAATGATATACATTTGTATAATTAAAATTTTCCTTTAAAATTTCATTGTCTTTTAAACCTAAGATAAAATTTTTTAAATATTTATAATCTTTACCTAATATCTTATAAAACTTGCGATGATTAAATTTTAAATAATCTATAATTTCATGTTGATTAATAGAATCAATTTTTTTTCCATTATTGCATCTCCAAAAGGAAAAATTTTTATCATTTAAAAAAATTCCAACACCATCAATTTTTCCTTCTTTCCAAAATCCAATATAAGCATCTAATTTTTTAAAGCTAGAAACATAAATTCCAAAACCTAATTTAATTCCATTTTTATATTGTCCACAATACATAGTATTATTTCCCCAATAAAATTCTCCCCATCCATTCATTAATCCATCTTTTATTTCTCCAATATAAATATGTTGATCATCGAATTTAATAACACCATATCCATTCATATTATCATCATTCCATTCTCCAAAACAAACTGTATTATTTTTCCAATGATAAAGACCAATTCCTTGTTTAACTGAAGTTTGAAATTCACCTTGATAAAAATCATTAAAAGATAATTCAACTCCAATTCCATCTAATTTATTTTTTTCCCAATTATCTCCTATTAATACTATTTTATCTTTTTGAAACACACCAAATCCTTTTGGAGAATTATTCATATAATTTCCTAAATAAACACTATATTCTTCACCATTATCTATAAACATTCCATTACCATTTGCTTTATCATTAACAAATATTCCTTTAAATTCACTTTTATCTTCAAAAAGAATTATTCCAAAACCTTGTTTTCTCTTTTTATGATCTTTCATTCCTAAATATTTTGAAGTTTGTTTTTTATAAGGAAAATAACCATTAGGTCGATTATAAATAACTTCAACATTTGAAAAAATAGAAATTTTAGTATTATTAGTAAAATGAGTTAAAAAACTTTTATTTGTTCCATGGGTCATTTCTCTATTATAATTAGAAGTATTTTCTTCTAAAATTGTAAATTCATCATGTTCATTTATAAATGAATTATTTATTGAAATTCTTTTTGTTAATTTATCTTTTTTAAGTGGTTTTATTTTCATATATGTTCCTTTATGAATTGGAGAATATTGAAATCTAGTTAATGGTCTTGAATAATTATGATTTACCTTTTTATCTTCTTTTAGAAAATGTAATGTTGAATGTTTTAAAAATGTTCCTTTTATTAATGTATTATTTCCTGAGAAATGTAAAGGATGAATAGTTGAATTATTTACATGAATTATTGAATTTGACGGATGAATTGTTGAACTTAATTTTTGATTATTCAATTTTAATTCGTTTTCATTTTCATTTATTATAGATGAATTTTTTATTAAACTAAATGATATTTCATTTTTATTATCTCTTGCTATTGTTTTTTTTCTAAATGAAGTAATTGAGAATTGTTCATTTGTTATTTTCTTTAAACTTCTTTGAAAATAATTATAAAATTTTATTATAAGATTTTGAGGCAAAGTTGGAACATCCGTTGGAAAAATTGATTGATTTGTATGTTCAGATTGCGATGAATCCACATTTACTTCATTTCTTTTATTTGAATAACAAATTTCCTGACAATTTGGATTGTTTCCCATTTATTCCTTTTTCAAATTAATGATTTTTTATATTTAGTTTAAATGTTATTATTATTTATTATTATTTTTGACTTACTTTATTCCTTGAATATTATAATAAAAACTAAACAATTAATATTAAAGAAAAAAATATTCATAAAGAAATGAAAAATTAATTATTTAATTTAAAAATGATTTTTTATTTAAAAAATTATATTTTAATTAATTAATTAAAATGTCGTCAGGAATTTAAATTTTAGTAATTAATTTAGTAATTTCTTCAAATTTATCATTGAATTCATTTAAATCACCTCCTTTTTTAATTATTTGAATTATATATTTATCTTTCTCATTCATTTTCATTAATTTTATTTCAATTTTTAAAATTTTAATTTCAACATTGAAATTCTCAAATTCTGAGAAATCTTCATTATTATCATCATCATAAAACCAAATGGTTGCTTTTAAATTATTTGAATTTGGTTGGATTTTAACATTTTCAAAATCTGAATGAATTAAATTCAATATAGTATTCATAAACAATAATGGATTATTAAAGTTGATTACAATTAATTTTTTCCCAAAAATATTATTTTCTTCTATATATTGTTTAATTTGAATATTATTATTAAAGAAATTTATTTCTTCTAAACACCTAAAAATAACTTTTTTATCTTGAGCTTTTTTAATTTGTTTATTTAATTCTATTATTGTTTTAGCTTGATGAACATGAATTTCTCGACTAGAAAATTCATTAATAACATCTAAAATATTTCCAGAATTTTTATTTAACCAAGGATCTTTTAAAATTTCTTCAATATTGTTAAATCTATCTTCAGATTTCAAAGCAATCATTTTAAAAACAAAATCAAAAAATTCTTCAGATAAATTTAAATCTTTTAAACTTTGTTTAAAAGAATCTAATTTCTTATTATAATTTTTTAATTTAATAGCATCTAATAATAAATTTTTTTGAGGAAAAGGAATCGAACATGTAACTAAAGCAAATAAAGTAATTCCTAAAGAATAAATATCACTTTTAATTCCATTATAATATTTATCTGTTATATATTCAGGAGGAAAATAACCTTGAGTTCCATATTTATCAATTAATTTACAGTCTCCATTTTTTCCTTTTATTTCTTGTGAAAAAGAAAAATCAGAAATTTTAATATTAAAGTCATTATCAAGTAAAATATTATCTAATTTAATATCACAATGACAAAAACCATTTTCATGAAGAGTATTAATTCCATATAATATTTCTTTAAATATATATTTTGATATATTTTCTTCAAATCCTTCTTTTACTGTACTTACATAATAAAATAATTCTCCTTTTTCTGCATATTCTAAAACTAAATAATTTAAATTATTTGATTTAAATCCATGTTTTAATTTTGGACCATTTCCATTTGATATTAATTTTATTATGTTTTTATTTTTTATTTTTTGTAATACTAATAATTCTTTTTCATATTCTTCTTTATTATTTTCTTTAAATATTTTTATTGCATATTTTTCATGAGAAGATATTTCTTCTCCTAAATATACTTTTGCACTTCCACCTTCTCCTAATGTATTTAATAAAATGTATTTTTCATCTAATATTCCTTTGTTTTCATGATTTGAGTTTTCCATTAATTTATTTTTTTAAAGTTTTTTTTAAATATTTGGAGTATTAATTATAATAATTTATTAATTTATTTAATTATTGATATTATATTATAATAATAATTAATAATTTTATTTATTAATATTAATTTTAATCTTTGAATAAATTAGTTTAATAAAAATTTAAATTAGATATATATTTTTAAAATCAAATCTCAATAATTTGAATATTATTTTTATTATTCACAAATTTAATTTTATCTTCATTTTCAAAATACAAATCAAAATTTCTTGTTCCAGAAGAAAATAAAAGGTAATTATCTAAATAATCCATTGATGAAATAGAATTTTCAAAATTTAATTCTTTAATTTTTTGATAATATTTCAGATCATATAATATTATTTTCCCATTCATATCTCCAGAAAATAATATAGAGTTACTTTCATTAACTGTAAAATTAATTCTTTGTTGAGTAAAATTTTTCCTTTCAAAACTAATAATTTCTTTGTTTACATTCCTTAAATCAAACAATGAAATTTTATCGCAATTTCTATATCCAATAAGAATTTGATTATTTTCAATTATTTTTATTTGGTTAATTGAATAATTTAATTTTATTTTATTTTCAATTTTATCAGTCTTAAAGTCACAAAATAATAAATTTTTATTATATGATCCAATTAAATAAAATGTATTTCTAATTGAAAAATCAAAACAATTTATTAAATTATAATCTTTATCAGTTTTTATATAAAGTATTTTATTCGTTATTAAATCTATTTTTGAAAAAAAATTTCCTCCTGTAAATATATTTAAACTATAAGGTTCAATTTTAATAAAAATTGAACTTAATATTTTTTCTTTTAAAGAATCTTCTAGCAAAAAAGATTTTATTTCTTTTAAATTTTTATCTAAAAATCTTATTGGATTTTCATTTGAACATTGAAAGATTATTATTTCATAATTTTCTTCTAATAAAATATCAAAATCATTTATATAATTATTTTCTTTATAATTTATAATGTCATTATTATTTATATTTCTTATTTGTAAATCTGCCATATCATCTATTAAAATGAAAGAAGATTTATCAATAAATTTTACTTTTTTTGCAAAATTATTTTCTGAAAAGCAAATATTATAAATTAATTTATCCATTTAAATAAAAAATAATTTGTTAATTATCATAATCAATATTAAAAATATGATTAAATGATAAAAATAAATTAAATCAACAAAAAGATTTTTTTAAATTAAATATTTTTCTTTATTAAAATATAAATAATTTTAAGAATTATTTTCTTTTAACAAGTATGTTTTCCAATTACAAAATAAACAAAGAATATATTAATTAATCTCCTATATAATTACATAAAAATAATATATTTATAATATAACCAAAATTAAATGGAAGAAAAATTAATTAATATTAAAGAAAATTATAAAGAAGAAGAGTCTCCAGAAACCAAAAAATTAATAGAAAAATATGGTTACTTAGGTCAAGACCCATACACATCTGCATCATGTATTTCAAATACATTTTTATATTGGGCATATAAAATAATAAAATTAGGAAATTTGATAAAATTAAAACCAGAATATTTAGGAAAATTAAGTGGAAAATATAGAAGTGAAATATATTTAGAAGATTTTAAAGAAGTTTGGGAAAAAAAAAGATATAAAAATAAAAAAAAATTAGCTTTAATAAGAGCAGGATTTAGAGCAAATATTAATTTTGTAATATTTATGTTATTTTTTACTTTATTTCGTTCATTATTAAATATAATTCAAATAACAATTTTTAGAGAATTTATAAGTAGATTTAATAAAAAAGAACAAATAAGAACTGGATTTTATAAAAATTTCTCTCATTGGAATGTAGGAATATTATATTTATTGTTAAGAGTAATTGAAGTATTTGCAATGAGAAAATGTTTTGAATATCAAATGTTATTAGGTTTTAAAAGTGGAACAGAATTATCTTGTATTATATTTGAAAAATTATTAAAAATTTCTCCAGCTTCTTTAAAAGAAAAATCTAAAAGTGGTGAAGTTATAAATTATATTCAAGTAGATGCTAATAGATTAACTTTCTTAATGTTAAGTTCACCTGATTTATTAACTATGCCATTACAAATTATTGTTTTCTCATATATGTTGTTTAAATTTTTTGGATGGAATTTTATTTTCGGTTTAATTACTTTAATATTCTTCTTATATTTGAATTTTAAATTCCAAATAAAAATGAAAAAATTAATGTTTAATCAAATGAAAATAAAAGATAAAAGAATGAAAGTAACAACTGAGACATTTAATAACATAAAAATATTAAAATTATATTCATGGGAAGATGAATTTTTAAAAAGAATAAACAAAGAAAGAGATAATGAATTAACATCTTTAACAAATATATTTAAAAATGGAAATATAGCAGAATCAATAGGATGGTTAGCACCAATAGCAACAAGTATAACAAGTATAGGAGCGTATCAATATTTTCATGATAAATTAAAAATAGAAGATATATTTACTTGTTTAGGAATTTTTTCTCAATTACAATTTCCTATTAGAATGCTACCTGGAGTTATTAATAATTTTTATCAAACTTCTATTTCTATGGGAAGAATTGAAAAATATTTAAGTGAAACTGAAATTAATGATAATGTTGTTATCAGATATGACAAAGAAAGTGAAAAAAAAGGAATTGATATTCTTATTGAAAATGGGAAATTTACTTGGGGAGGTGATTATAGTTCTAACAAAAATATTAGTAATTTTAATTATTCTGATTTTGAAAAAAAAGCCAGAGAAGGAAAAAATATTTTTGATTTTCAGAAAAATGATAAAAATAAATATGAAAATGATGTTGAATTATCTTCAAATATAAAAGATGAAAATACAATAAATACAAGTAAAAAAAAATTAAAAGATTTCCCTTCAAAATATAGTTCAATAGGAAATGATATAGAAAATAAAATAAATGAAATAAGTTCAATAGGAATAAATGAAGAAAGAAATTTAAAACCAGTATTAAATAATATAAATTTAGAAATAAAAAAAGGAGAATTTGTATGTATAATAGGAGAAGTAGGAAGTGGAAAAAGTTCTTTACTTCAATCAATATTAAATAACATGATATCATTATCAAATGATTCAAAAATAATAATAAATGGTTCAATTTCATACGTATCTCAAATACCATGGATAAGAAATGCAACAGTGAAAGATAACATATTATTTTTTAATAAATATGATGAAGAAAAATATAATAAATCAATTGAACTAAGTGAATTAAGAGCAGATTTAGATATTTTAGAAGGAGGAGATTTAACTGAAATAGGAGAAAAAGGAGTAAATTTAAGTGGAGGTCAAAAAGCAAGAGTAACTTTAGCAAGAGCAATTTATTCTGATAAAGATATATATTTATTTGATGATCCTATTAGTGCTCTTGATGCAAATGTTGGAATGAATGTTATGAAAAATTGTATTATTAAATATTTAAAAAATAAAACTAGAATTTTAGTGACTCATGCTTTGCAATATGTTTCTTTTGCTGATAAAATTATTTATATGAAAGATGGAGAAATAAATTGGATGGGAACTTATAATGAAATTAAAGAAAAGGAGTTTTTTAAAATTTTCTATGATAAAATGAATGAAAGAATTGATGGTTTGAAAAAGAAAAGTTCAAGTGAAATTAGAGAAGAATTTTTAAAGGATAATCCAAGTCCAAAAAGAATGATTCCCCAAGGGATCAATTTTGGAAATATGAATCCTGATTTTGAAAGTGATGAAGAAGAAAGTTTTAAAGAGAAAAAAAATGGAAAAATAAAAAGAATAACAAAAGATGAAATGAAAGAAGAAGGAAAAGTAAAATTTAAAGTTTATAAAGAATATATTACATATATAGGAGGTTTTATTATGATATTTATTTTCATTGGATTTTTACTTTTGTCAAATGCATTTAAAGGAGCTTCTGATATGTGGTTAGGTTATTGGAGTGAACATCAAAATAAGAAAAAGAATAATTTTTATTTTTTTATCTATTCAATATTAGGACTTTCAAGTTGTATAATAAATTATTTTTCAATAAGACAAAGTTCAAATTGTTCAATAAAAGCATCCAAAATAATTCATGAAAAAATGGTAGACAATTTAATAAAAGCACCAATATGTACATTTCATGAAACAACACCAAAAGGACAAATATTTAATAGATTATCAAAAGATATAGATAATGTAGATGGGAGAAGTATGAGAGAAGTAAATGGTTTTTTTTCATGTATAGTATCATTTATTTCTTCATTTATAATATGTACTATTTATCAACCTTATTCTATTTTATTTTTACCTTTTATGGGAATCATTGGATATAAAATTTCTAGATTTTATTCTAATTGTTCAAGAGAAATGTTTCGTTTAGAAGGAATTGTTAGAAGTCCTACTTTAAATTTATTAAATGAAACAATTCCAGGAACAACTACCATAAGAGCTTTTCAATATCAGAAAAAATATTTACAAATGTTTCAAGAAAAAAGTGATGATAATTTAAAAATGAGAATTGTTATAAATGGAGTAAATCAATGGTTTGATTTAATGTTAGATTTATTATCTTTAACATTTATAATATTTTTAATTGTTTATACTACATATAATAAAGATAAATATTCTGCTGAAGTTATTGGAATTATGTTAACTTATTGGATGAATTTACAAAGAAGTTTAATTCATGGTTTACATGTTATGTCATTTTTTGAAAATTCAATGGTTGGAATTGAAAGATGTTTACAATATACTAAAATTGATAAGGAAGCTTCTAAAAAAAAATAATAGATGATACTTTAGTAAATTGGCCTCAAAAAGGAAAAATTGAATTTCTAAATTTTTCAACTCGTTATAGACCAGATACAGAAATAGTATTAAAAAAAATATCTTTTAAAATATTACCAAAGGAAAAAATTGGAATAGCAGGAAGAACAGGAAGTGGAAAAAGTACAATAACATTATGTTTATTTAGAATATTAGAAGCATTAGAAGGTAAAATATTAATTGATGATGTTGACATATCAACAATTGGTTTAGATAAATTAAGAAGTAATTTAACAATAATACCACAAGATCCTGCTTTAATGGAAGGTACTTTAAGATATAATATTGATCCTTTAAATAATTATCAAGATAATGAAATTTTAAATGTTATGGAAAAAATTGGTTTTGATTATATTGTTAATAATAATGATAAAGGATTAAATCAAAAAATTGAAGAAGGAGGAGAAAATTTATCTGTTGGGGAAAAACAATTAATTTGTATTACTAGAGCTATTTTAAGAAAAAGTAAAATTATTGTTATGGATGAAGCTACTGCAAATATTGATTATAAAACTGAAGAAATTATTCAAAAGGCTATTAGTGAAATTTTAGAAGATAGTACTATTATTACTATTGCTCATAGAATTAAAACTATTATTAATTATGATAAAATTTTAATTTTGGATAATGGAAGTGTTGTTAATTTTGATTCTCCTAATAATTTGTTGAAAAATAAAGAAGGTATTTTTTATGAATTGTATACAAAATCTACTCTTTAAATTAAATATTATTATTGTTTTTAATGATATATTATGTTGGTTAAAATCATATTTTTTTAAATATTTAATATTCAAAAAAAAAATTAAAATAAAAGTTATAAATAATAAAATATATTTTGATTTTAGATTTTTATTATATGTTCTGTTAATATTCAAATTTAAAATTTTATAAATTAAATATATTTATATTAAATAAAAAATAAAAAATTTTAACAAACACACTTTTTAAATTTTATTTTTTAAAACTAAATAATTAATTTTGATTTTCAACTTTTAGTTTTTCATAAGAAATAATTCATATTTTTCATCTAATATTTTAATATAATTTTCTTTTTGATTTTCAACAATATCATTAAAATAATTTTGATTAAAATATTTTTTAACTTTATCAATATTTTCATTATCTCTTCTTAAAAAATTAAAATATCTATCATATTTTGTTTTATCAACACTTGGTAAAACAGGACCAGCAGTAGTAAATTTAGTATCAGAATTAAAAAATTTAGCTATTTTTCTTCTTATTTTTCCATAATAATAAAGTGCAATTCCTTTTTTTAAATAATTATTTGAATAATATTCTCCTTCATTAATTTCATATTCAATAGGATAATTTTGAATATAATTTTTATCATCATTATCAGTATATTCTAATTTTAAATTTATCTTAATTTTATTTCCAATATTTTCATTTTTTAATTTAATTTTTAATAATATTAATCCTCCTTCTTGATAAACTTCATCACCAATAAATTTTAAATCTGAAGGAAAACATGAAGGAATATTACATAAATTATTAATATTTTTATTATCATCTGAATTAGTTCCAATAGCTTTAATAATTTCACAATCATCAGATTCAAAATTTAATTTAATATTATAAGAAGCAATAAAAGTTAAATAAGTAAATTGATGAATTAAATATTTTTCTAAATCTTCATCTTTAGTAGCAATAAAATAATTACATCCTCCTAATTTTGAAAATTGTTCAAATAATTTAGAATTAGAAGATTTATCAATTGCAATAACAGAAATTCCAACACCATTATTAGTAACATTTATTGCAGTATTCATAAAATCTGGTTCATTAACCCATCCATCAGTTATAATAATAACTCTTTTAAATTTTTTTTTTGATTTTTTTAATGTTTCATATGCACCTTTTAATGCATTTGTTAAATTAGTTCCTCCATCTGGATTAATATTTTTTATTTTTTCTTTTAACATTAAAATTTCACTTTTTGGACTTAATGGAATTATTAATTGAGATTCATGATTAAAAGTTGTTATAGACATTTGATTACCATCTTTTAAATTATCTATCATTGTTAATAAAGCTTTTTTTGCTAATTCTATTCGTGGTATTCCATTCTTATCATTTACTTCTAATGCAGACATCATTGAACCAGAAATATCTAATGCTATAGCATAATCCATTGGTCCTATTTTAATATTTGTTTGATCTTCTTGTTTTACTCCATCATATTTTGATTTTAATAATAATCCTATAAAATTTTCATATTTTTTATTATATGGATTTTTTGATCTTCCTGTAAAATATTCTAAATTATTTATTAATTCTGTTTCTCTTGATATTAATTTAAAATAATTTTCATTTATTAATCCTTCATATGGTATCATTATATCTGAAAATGAATTTCTTGCTCCTCCGGTTTGACCACCCATTTATAATTTTTATTAATTTATTTTATATTATGTCATATATAATATTTCTGTAGTAAAAATTTTTTATAATATGTAAGAACAATAAATAATTGAATTGAAAATTATTAAAATATTGTAATTATTAAGCTTATTTTTTGTTATTAATTTATTTATAGAATATTAATCTCTCAATATTTACTTAGATTAATTAAAGATATAGTTTTTTCGGGATTTGATAGATATACATTTAATTTATTAATTTAATTAATATTATTCAATAAAATTTATTAGACAATCTTATTTAATAAATTTCCTACTAATATTTTTGGTTTTATTCAATTTTCTTATTTTACTATTAATTTATTGATGCTCTTTTTTTATAATATATATTTTTGATATATAAAAATAAATATAAAAAGATATTTTTTAAAATTTTTTAATTTATAATTCAAATAAAATTAAACATATTTATTGAAATATTTTTTTAAAAATATTATAAAATAAAGAAAATATATATTTGGGGATTGGGGATTGGGCCCAATCCCCAATCCCCAATCCCCAATCCCCAA
>JAEEGK010012916.1_pt1 | contig 18902 bp, 9 predicted proteins | sample 8958771 | NCBI WGS metagenome assembly JAEEGK01 (sample SAMN16246547, study PRJNA631951) | gut metagenome | biome: gut microbiome; feature: rumen; material: SC-attached | host: Bos | place: Iran: Karaj | collected 2018-10
TTTTATTACTTCTATTTGATAAAAGTATTTTATTTAATTTGTTGTTTCTTAATGCTATAGGAATTTTTTTAAAATTAGGAAGCCTATCATTAAATATCATTTTTATTTCTTTATTTAAAGAAATATTATTATTATTTTGTTTATTTATAGAATTACTTTTCTTTTTTTTTATTATCAAACTATTATTTTTCTCTCTTTTATAATAGTTTTCCTCTGTTATATTTTTTATTTTTTTCTTAGATTTTCTATTTGATAAACTTTTTGATATATATAATTTATATAAATTACTTTTAGGATTATTATCATCAAAACTTTCTAAATTATTTATAAAATCATCTTTATTTTTTATTTTCTCAATTCTTATTTTTGGAATTGCAATTATTTTATTTTTATTTTTTAATTGAATTAATGTTTTCAAATTTTTAGGTCCAGAATAACTTTTTTTTTCTTTATCAATAATAGGTAATTGTATTAAAAATTCTCTATTTTGTTTAGGATATTGATTATCATAATTTTTTAATAATCTATCTTCTTCTTTAGCTTGATTAATTAAATTTTTAATTTTAGTGACGATTAATTTTCTAGTAACAAAAATATAATTATCATAATTACTCTTAATTGCCTTATTTTCATTTAACATTTTTTTCATTTCATAATTAGATAAAGTGAAATATTCAATCACTTCACTTTTTACTCTTGCACTAAAAATATATTCATTATCAACAACATTATAAAAATTTTCAGCACCGATTAAATCACTACTATCATATAAAGATAATATTTTATCTTTATATATTATTTCAACTATACCTTTTTTTAAAAAAAAAACATTTAAAGGAACATCTCCATTTTTAAAAAGAAAATGTCCTTTATATTCAACATTAAATTTAAATCTTTTTGAATAATTATTTATAAAAATATCTTTATCAATTCCTTTAAAAAGAGGATGATTATAAATAATATCAGTATTAATTTTTCTAGAAGAAAAAAAATTATCATTAATAATTTTATATTTAAAATAATCATTACTTAAAACACCAAAATATGAATTATCATCAATTGATAATACTGCAATATTTTCAGAATTATTTTTAGTGAATTGTTCATTAAAATATTCTCCTTTTGATAAATTATCACCAATAATATAATATGAAATTAAACATTTTCTTCTCATATGTTTTGTTAAAAAATCATTTTCTTCTTTTGATTCTTTTAAAAGGAATATTGGATATATTCTATTTATATATTCATTATAATTATTATTTATTATTGATGGTTTTAAATAATGACTTTTTTTATTTATTTTCTTATTTATTTTTATTAAAAGTGACATTAAATATTTATCTGGAATATATTTTTTTTCATTATCTTCTATAATATTTATATTTATAATATTATCTGGATATATGTAAATATCTTTATTTTTTTCAATGTAATCTACAATAAATTTATCAAAATTATAATATGAAGATACTCCATATATAAATTTACTATTTATTATTGTTCTTTTAAAAAGTTCTTTTTCTCCATAATAATATAATGTGGATATAAAAAGAAGATATTCTTCTTCTGTCATATAAACTTCTTTTTCTTTTGATAATAAAATTTTACATTTTCCATTTAATAAAAAATATATATTTGAATTTTGTGAGCCTAAATGATAAACAAAGTTATTATTCTTTATTTGTACAAATTTAAATATACAACAAAGAAATATTAATAATTTGTTGTTGTTCTGAAATTTTTTTAAAAAATTACATTTATTTACTAAGTAATAATAAAGTTTTTCAAGAGTTTCAATAGTTAATTCTTTATTTAATATTAATTCTTCAAAAGGAATAATATGAGTATTAATTATATCATTATCATCAAAATTTTGTTGAATTTTTTCTTCTAATTTTTTAATTTTATTCATTAAAGAATTAACACTTTTCATTAAATTATTAAAAAAAATAAATAAACTTCAAAAAAAAAATAAAAAAACCTTTATCAAAAAAAAAGTAAAAATATTCAAATAAAAAAATCTTTTATTAAATACTTATAATTATATTTAATAAAATGAAAGAAGTCCCTTAGAATGTAAAAATTTATTTAAAGCAGCATCAGAATTTCCTTTAGTTCTAACAAAGCCAGATACAATCATAGTTAATTGATCACCTCCTTTTTTATTTTCATATTCTGAAATTCCTGCAGTTGAAAGTGTAATTTGAACTGAAGCATAATCTTTTGCATCTAAAATTCTATTTGTTGCAAAACATCTTCTTGGTATATATAAATCAACATAATCTCCATTTGCGTTCTGCATTGAATCTTAATAAATAATAATTAAATTAATTAAAATATTATATTAAAAATTATTTATTTATTTTTTTTTAATTTAAATATTTTTTTTTCATTTAAATTTTAATATGATTTTGAAATGTATTTTTGTTATTTGATTTATTATTATATTGACTTAGATTTCATATTTTTAAATGTATATATATTCTTCTTTATTGTTTTATAATCTAAAATTTATTTCAAATAATTTCCGGGAATTAATTTTTCAAAAGAGATTGATGAAAAATTATTCAGAAATTTTAATATTAATATTAATAATATTTCTTTAAATATTTATTTAAATAGTAATAAGTCAATTTATAACTACTGGATTTATACTATCTTTAGAAATAAAAATCCCAATATTATTTTCATATATATATAAAAATTGAGTGCAATTCATTTTTATTTCTTTTAAATCTTTATATATTTCATATAAATAATATTTATCATTTGCAACCAATAACAATTTATCAGATTCTTCAATATAATATACATAATTAATTTTAGAGTTAATCACTTTATGACAAACATTTAATCCATTTAAAGTATAACATTGAATAAAAGTAACTATATTTCTTCTGTAACAAATATAAATTAGATCATATTTAGTAACATTAATAGAAATAATATCAATATTTTTATCTAAATTAATTTGACAAAGTGTTTCTAAATTTATCCAATTTGAAATAACAATACTTCCATTAATATCAGCAGAAATAATAATATCTAATCTTTGAATTCCAACTAAAATATTAATTAAAGATTTATGTTTTTTATAAGATAATTTTAATTTTAAAGACATATCATTTTTTTCTCCTAAAACTTCAAATATACTAATAAATCCATTTTGATCACCAATAATAATATTAACTTCATCTAATAATTGTAATATTATTGAAGATACAAAACATTTCCATTCAAAAACTAAAAATTCTTTTTTTTGAGTATATATTTTTATTACTGAGTCTGTATATCTACAAAAAAAATATAAGTCTTTTTTATAATGACAAAAACAATTGTTTTCTGGAATTATATTTATTTGTTTTCCTTCTTTATCAGAAATATTTGTTATTATTTCTAATGAAGATGATAATTCATAAATAATATCATTAGAGAATAAAAATATTGATTTTTCTTCACAAATAAAAAAATATTTTTTGTTTTGAAAATTTTTAATCAATGAAATAAAATTTTTACTTATTTTTTTATCATTTTCTTCTTTTTTATTTTTTTTAATATTATCTCTAATAGGATGAGGACTTTCAAAAATTTGAATGGGAGTAATTCCTAAAGAAAGAAGAGATAATTTCTCTCTAAATTGATTTAATAAAGAAATATCTTTTTTAGGTTTAATATTTTCTAATTGTTTGTTTAAATCATTAAAATTAGAATAAGAATATTTAGGAAAAATTCTAAAATGTTCATCATCAAATTTACTTTGTAAATAACCAAAAATAAAATCAATCCAATCATGAATATCTATCTCATCTAATTTTTTCCTTAAATCAATAATAAAATGAACACAATTATCAAAAGGAAAACAATTAACATTATTAATTAATTCATGATTGAATTGTCCAAAGTAATTTTTATTTAAATTTAGCATAAAATTATAATTATGAAAAAATTCTGGAATTAATTCTCTATTTTCTTCACTTATTTCATAAACAGATAAAAAGTCATGAATTGAATAAAATATTCTTGAAGGCATATCAAATTTTCCAGATTGGAATTTTATTTGAAGAAAAGACATTGGATTTACTCTTATAAAATAATATAATATATATCCTTGATTTGAATAATGAATATTAAAGTGACATTCATTAGCTTCATAATTCATTAAATATTTTACTTTTGATTCTTCTGTTAAATTTTGAATACATAATACTTTATTTAATTGTCTTATTTTAATATTATCTGATGATAAATATAATAATGGAAATATTGGATATTGATTTAAATTATTATAACTTCGAGATGTATATTTGTTTATCATTAATAAATAATTAAAAGATGATAATTTCCCTTTTTTATATTCATTTTGATAATGTTGCTTTTTAAATATTTTAGATAAATTACTTTTAAATAAATCATCATTTTTTTCTAGTTTTAATTTATTATAAAAAAATGTAAAAAGTTCTTTGAATTTATTTATATTTTTTTTATTTATAAAATTAAAAAGATATGTTTTTTTATTATTAAGAAATATTTCAAAACCAATTTCCTGAAAAAAAAAACTTCTCATTAAAATTTCTTCAATTTCATCATAAAATATTAATATATATTTATTTCTTCCTATAATTTTATCTTCATCTTCACTTGAAAAAATATAATCATATTGTTCTTCAAATGAAAGATTCTTATTATTCCTTTTATCATATTTTGATTTATCTTCAAAACAAATAAAATAATCAAAAAATAAAAATTGACCATAAATAGAACCTTGATTAAAGAAATATTCACATTCAATTTTATTATTTTTATCTGAATTTGTAGGAATTATTCTTTTAAAAATAATATTTGATAATCTGGAATCTTTCTTATTATTATTATAATATTTATGAGAAATTGATATAAGTGGATTTTTATAAAAATTTAAATCTGGTTTTAAAAAAGGTTTATAATATGATTTAACTGTATAATTTTTTAACTTTGTTGGATAATTAAGTTCCAATGAATTTTCTTCTTTTTTATGTGATACCATTAACTTTTTATAACTTGAATAAAAATATTTTTTCATTCCTATAAATTTCTTATTATAAAATATTAAATCTGAAAAAGCATATGAAAAATTTTTCCATATTAAAAAATTTTTTGGATTAAAACAAATTTTTCTTTCAATTTTATTATTTTTTTTAAAAATTTTTGAAAAATAATAATCAGGAATATTTCTTTTTTCTTTTTCAAATTTTCTTTCTGAACAATATAATTTATGTAAAAGATTTGATTTAGAATTAAAACTTTTTTTTCTTTTAATTTTAATTTCATTATTATCTATTTTACATTTATGATAAGAAAAAAAATCAGAAATTTTTCTTTTATTGTTTTTAATTTTAGGATTTTTATATCTTTCATCATTAATTAAAGAAGTTATTGTTTTTTCTTTATTTTTTTCATAATTACATGTATTTGCTTTATGAATATTATTATCTTGAAAATTTATTTCATTCTCAAAATTATTAAAACTTAATTTTGATTTTTCTATACATAATATTTTTATAGATTCATCAGATATATTTTTATTTTTTTGAATAATTTCTAAAATATCTTTTCCAAATTTTAAATGACTTACTTTCTTTTCTGGAATTTTTAAATCTTTAAAAAGATTTTCATTCTCATTTAAACAAACCTTTATTATTTTTTTAATTGTTTTTAACATATCTTTATCATTATTTAAGAATTTTATTTTTAAATCAATTAATTCATTTAAAAAAATAAAACAATAAGGAATATCAATTTGAATAAAAGTTTTTTTTAAATTTTCTTTCATAATTTTAAAAGTATTATCTTCTTCTAATTCACATTTGTCAATATCATAAATAATTGAATTGTTTTCATCCTTTAAAAAAAAACATTCGAAAAGACTATAATATACTTTATTAAATTTTTCATATAATAAAATAATTATTTTCATAAATATTTCTAATATAGAAATACTATTATTTTGTTCTAAAGGATTCACAGGAATTAAAAATTTAAATTGATATAATTTATTTGTATTAAAAAAACTTAAATATTCTAAAATATTTGATTCTAATTTTTTAGACACTGTTTTTTGATTAAGAAGATATTGATAAATATAAGATAAAAATATAATATAATTATTAAGACTATATTTATCTAATAAACCTTCTTTTAGTAAAGATAAGAAATAATCAAAGAAATAGTCTCTTAAAGAATATTTTATTATAATATTCTTTATATTTATTGGAAAAATGATTCTAAAAATAAAAGGATTATAATTAGATTCAATTAAATTTCTAAATAAATCACTTGAATATTTATTAAATACTTTTTTATTTATAAATGAATAAATTAAATTAAACCAAGATATACATATTCCTCCTTTTTTACAGAAAAAACAATTTGAAATTTCTTTTTGTTTTTCATCATCTTCTATTATTGCATTTATTTCACAAATAAAGTTAAATAACCAATTTAAAATATAAATTACATTTTCTTTTATTTCATTTTGATTTTTTGAATTATATAATTGCCTATTAATAACATAATTAAAGTAAAAATATATTGATTGCATTTTATTACAAAATTTGTTATGATTTGAAAAACTATTATAAGAAGAAAATTCTAGAATATCATCAAAATTTTTTTTTTTAATAATTTTCCACTTTATTTTAGGTTCAAATTTATCAAAAGGTTCTATTAAAACACAATATAAAAAATTAATTGTTGGATTTATCATAAATGAATAATTAAAATAATATTTCGATATTCCTTTTTTAAATTTTGAATTATCATTATTAATTAGATTAATTAATAAATAACATAAATAAAGAGATTTCTGACAATATTTACAATGAGAATTTTGAATTGTTTCTAATTCATTTTTTAAGTTATTAAATAAACTTTGGATTTTGTTTTCAAAAAAATTTAAATTAAAATAAACAAATTTTAAAAATTTAAATTTCATTTTATGATTTTCATCTTTTAATTTAAATAAATCACTTAAAATTTGATGAATAATAATTTCATTTATTTCTTGATTATATTCTAATAAAAAATCTAAAATTAATTTAAAATATTGATTAATTTCATGTTTTTTATTTAAAATAAAACCTATTTTAATTACTCTTTTATAAATTTCTTTATTAATATTTCCATTTTGAAAAGAGTTTTTTAATAATTGAAAAAAAGAAGAAATATTTTCTGTTTTTTTTTCATAAAATTTTAAATCTAAAATAATATTAAATAATAAATCTCTTAAAAAATATTGTTCAGACAAATTAAAGGAAATAATAAAAGAATTCATTAATTGAAATAATTTATTAGATATTTTAATTTTTAAATCTTCTTCTTTAGTATTATAAAAAATAGAAATAAGAGAAACAAAAAATAAATTAATTTCATTATATTCATCTTCACTTTTATCAAAATAATCATTAAAAATATCTTTTTCAAATAAAGGATTTAATAATTTAAATATAGTAATCATTCCTTTATTAAAAATATTATTATCATTTTGAGATGAAAGATTATGTAATTGAAGAATTAAAAATTCAATTCCTTTATTATTAATAAAAGAATATATTGGTAATTCAATTTTATAATTTATTATATTTGAATCATTATAATTATTCAATGAAATTTGACTTATATCACAATTTGAATAATTTTTTTTTTTTAAAAAAAAATATTTAATTGATTCATTATTTTCAAAATTTTTAAATTTAGGATGTCTTGTAATTTCATTTTGAGGAAATTTTTTTTTTTGGAAAAAATAATGATAATAATTATTAAAGTCATTTAATAATTTCATATCTTCTTCTTCGAATTTTTTTGGAAAAAAAAAAAAATCTCCAAAAATTCCAAAAGAATTAACATCTGAAAATTTAAGAATTCCTTTTTTTGAATGATTAATTTTACCTGTTTCAAAATAATTAATTTCTCCATTGAAATTAATTAAAAAACCAGTTTTATTTTTATTTTTAATTTTTATTTTATGATGATAACCAGAAACACAAATAAAATAATCAAAAGAAAAATAAATATTTTTAGTAAAAATATTTTTTTTATTTATTTCTAATTTCAATATTAAACACTTATCATTTAAATATTTATAAAAAAGCCTAAATACATTATTTTTTTCATCTAAATATTGAAATATATTTATTTCATTTTGACTTGGATTTATTTTATTTTCAAAGATTTTAAAAGAAAATATTATTGAAAATTGATCTAGTTTATCATTAGGTAAAGTTATTTTTCTTTCTATAATTTCTCTTATTAATAAAAATCCACTTTTTATTTTAAATTGTTTAGAATTAAATAATTCTTTTTCTTTTTTCATTATTATTTTTATATATTTTGATATTTTATTAAAATATTCTAAATCTTCTACACTTTCTCTAAAATAAATTCTTTGATAAAATTCATCATTTATTAAAAATTCTATTTTTAAGAGAAAATTATATATTTTATCCATTAAATTTTTTTCTTTAATGTTTAATTTCAATAATTTAAAAAAGAAATAATTCTTCTTAATTTGATATTTAATAATATCATTTTCTATTAAAATTTCTAAAGAAGATATTAATTTTTCTCCTAAAATAAATGGAATTTGAAAATTGTTTTTTATTAATATATCTAATATTTTCTCAATTAATTGAAATGAGTTTTCATTTATAATATAATTTAAATATATATTCTCTAAATTAATTTGAAATAATATTTGAGTTATAAAAGTTATTTCTTGTATGTCAATAATATTATTTTTTTTTAAGAAAAAAAGATATTGATATAAAATTGGAAATAATAGATCTTTTTTTAATTGAATTTCATTGTCAATTAAATGAAATATATATAATATATATTTTATTATTTTAGAATTTCCTAAAGAATTTTTAAAATGATTTTTAAATTTTTGCCCATGATAATTAATAGATTGTAAATCAATTAAGTATTTAAATATTAATCTTTTATTTTTATCCATAATATCTATATTTTCTAATACATCAATGTGAAAAGAATATTCATTTTTTTTTTGAATATTTGAAATAATGTTATTTAAATTTTCCAAAGAAAAATTAATTACTTTTGGTTTTTCAAAATCCATTTAAAAAATGAAATAAAAAAATTAAAATATTAATTTTTTGGAAAATGTTTTATTTATTATATTTTAATAATATTTTTATAATAATAAACTCATTTTACATATAATAAATCATAATTATTTTTAAAAAAAAGTTAATAAGTTCTTACTCAATAATAAAATAAAAAAATAACCATATATTTCCATACATTTATTTAACTTGTTCAATCATAACTAAATCATTATCATTATTATCACTGATACTTACATGACTAGTGTTTGAATTTTGATTTTTTAACATAAGATAAGAAGCAAAAAAAGAAAAACAAGTTCCAAAAAAAGAAAATTGAGAACAAGAAATCATAGTAAATTTCATAGAAGTAACATTATAAATAAAATTAAAAACAAAACTTGAAGGTAAATACCCGAATAAAGTAAGAAAAAAATATAATATACAAGAAGTTTCTCCTTTAATGTAATTATGAACTGATGTAAATATAATTACTAATTCAAGAGGAAATTTGGCACCAAAAAAAAAAAATATAATGAAACACATATATAATAAGAAAAAACATTATTAATAAAAAATAATGGACATATACTTAAATAAGAAAAAAGACTTAATATAGTTGAAGTAATAAACCAAGTTTTATCTCTATAAATTCCAATTGAATAACCAAATATTCCTCCAAATAAAATTCCAAGGAAAAAAAACATAAAATTAATTATTCTAAATAATATTTCTTCTGTGTTTATTAAAGTAATATTATAAATTTCTTTTATATAATCTATATGATAATAAATAAAAATATTTAGAGAAAAAAAACTAATTGTTAAAGATAAAACAATAAAAATCAAATATTTTTTTTTTAAAATATAATCTAATATTTCAATAATTGAATAATTTCTTCTTATTATGAAACTTTCATTTTCTGAATTTGAATCATCTTCATTAAGTTTAATTTTTTTAGGTTGTTTCATATTAAAATATTTTTTGTCAAATTTTAGAAAACAAATAATTAACAAAAAATATAATAATCCATTTAAACATAATAATTCACTCCATTTTTCATAAAAAAAAATTCCTAAAGAATATCCTATAAAAATTCCTAATGGAAAACCAGTTTCTATTATAGTTAACATTATAATTTTTTTACTTGAATCACAGTATTGATCACACCAAATTGGAAAATAAATTGAGAAAAATATATTAAAAAAATTGAGAAATATCATAAAAAAATAAGGATAATCTTTTATCCATATTATAGAAAATAAAAAAGATCCTCTTCCTAACATACACATTATTAAAAGTTTATTTTTTGGAATTCTATTTATTAAAAAAGTATATGTTATTATTCCTATTAATTTACCTACATTATTAAAAAATCCAAATAGTAATAATTTATTATTTAAATTGTAATAATTCTTAATTATTTTTTCGTTTGATAGATATATTCCTTTTTCTAAATTACATATTATGTGTATTATAAATAAATATAATAAAAGTTTTATTCTTATTATTTTTGTTATTTGAAAATATAATGGTAGTGGAATGTCTGGATTATATATATTTATTATATCTATATTATTATCTAAAGAATATTTATTTGGATTTTCAAAAATATTTGAAGGATTATTCAATATTTGCTGTAATGATTTATTATCTTTATAATGTAAAAATTGGTTTATTGAATTCATTAATTTTTGAAAAATAAAAATAATATTAATAATTTTATTAATTAAAAAAAAAGAAAAAAATTCAAATACAATCAACTAAATCATATTATATTTTACCTTTTATTTTTAAATAAAAAATACAATGAATCAATTAAACTTAAATTTAATTATATATATCTTTAAAATTATCATAATATTGATTTGAATTCACTTTTAATTAAAAATATTAATACAATAATATTTTAGGTTTTATGGATTTAAAATAATTTTATAAATTAAATTGTTCAATATTATTTGATTGTTATTTTATATTTATATAGTTTAATTTTATGTTTTTTTATGATTTTGTTTTACTCTCTTTATACTATTTAAAATTAATTATATTTCTCGTTTAAAAATTTAAAAAAAATAAAAAAAATAATATTCAAAAAAAAAGATGACAGATAAAAATCCAATAGCAAGTAAAGATGCGAAATTTGATATAATAAACGATGGAAAATTAAGTTTAGGATATGGAACAATCCTTCATCCAAAAGCAACATTAATAGTAGATGGATGTTCCTTAATAATAGGAGAATATAATATAATAGAAGAAAATGTAATAATAAAAGTTTGTCCTCGTTACAGTGCATTATTAGAAAAAGAAGAACCTATAACAATATATATTGGAAATTATAATCATTTTAGAATCGGAAGTTATCTTCAAAATACTTCTGTTGAAAATAATTGTGTTATTAATTATAAATGTCATTTAATTGATTGTAGTATTGAATCTAATTGTATTGTTTCTCCTTGTGTTGAATTAAGTAATCAATTTGTTGTTTCTAAAAATTCAATAATTTTCAGAGATTTAACTTCTAAAGATAATAGTAATTTCAATGTTGATAATCATATTAAATATATTATTGCTCTTCATGCTTTAACTGAAAGAAAATTAAAAGATGATAATAAATATGAAATATTAAACATAGCATAAATATATAATAAAAAAAATAAATAAATAAATAAAAAAATAATTATATCAAAAATAAATAAAATTTCAATTTGATAAAACATAAAAAATAATATAATTTATTTAAAAAATGCAAGCAAAGCGATTAAACCGTTTAAACAAAGAATTAGATGATTTAAAGACATTTAAGGATACATTTTCAGTATCAGTGGATGAGAAAAATAATAGAATATGGAAAATATCATTTAAAGGAGCAGAAAAGACTTTATATGAGGGAGAAAATTTTACTCTTCAATTTAAATTTCCAGATGAATATGTAAAAAAATTTATATAATAAAAATAGCCAATAGAAAGTCCTGAAGTAATATTTATAGGACATATTCCAACACATGAACATATATATTCAAATGGATTTATTTGTTTATCTATTTTATATAATGAATGGTCTCCTGCTTTAAGAGTTAGTTCGGTTTGCTTAAGTATTCTTTCAATGTTAAGCTCTGCTACTCATAAAAAAAAACCTGCTGGTGATGCTGAGTTTTCTGCTAAGAAATTCACCAGTCCTAAACAAATTAGATGGTTTTTTGATGATGATACGGTTTAAATTATGTTTTCTTATATTTTTTGTTAACTTTATTTAGTTTTTTTTTAACTAAAAATTGTTTTTTTGTTTAATTAAAAATATTTTTTTTTGAGGTTTATAATTTTTTAAATATTTATTATATTAAAATTATACTTTTTTATTTTTAAACGATTCTAAATTTTTTTAAAGAAACTTTTTGGTATTCTTTTTTGAGTTTGGTCTTCTTTTTTTTTGTTTTTTAATATAAAATCTTCTAATTTTAATAAATTATTGTTTCCTAAATCAACTTTTATATCAGAGTTATCTAATATTATTTTAATTTTATGTTTTCCATATTGAAATTCATTTTTAGATATTTTAACAAATTTAATAGTACTTAATTTTTTATTTTCAATTTCTTTAATTTTTTTATTTATTTGTTCTTCAAATTCATCTTCACTATCATCTTCTTTTTCTTCATCAACTTCTTTAATAATTTTAATTTTATCAACATCATAATTTTTTTTAATACTATTGTTTTTTAAATCTAATAAATTTTCTTCTTCACTTTCTTTAATTTTATATCTAAATAATAAAGCTTTTAATTTTATTTTTGAATCTTCATCGTCTTCATAAATTTGAGAAATATTTCCATAAGAAAAAACTGAAGCTCTAACACAAGAAATTAATAAATTTAATTTATCATCTTTATCCATATTTTTCGTTAATAAAGATTCTTTATATTTTAAAATATCATATTCAAAATAATGTGAATTAAAAATATTTTGAAATATTTTTAATTCTTTTTTATGAATTTGACATTGATTTCTATATATATTTGTATTACATTTTGAATTTAAATTCACTTTTATTTTTTCATGATTTGATTTTAAATTTAGTTGAGTTAATTTATTTCTTTTTTTTATTATATAATTTACATTTTCTATATTTGATTTATAAAAATCAATTAAATCTTTTCTTTTTTGTAATAAAAGTTCTAATTTTAAAATAAGAAGAGAATGAAAATTATTTAAACTTTCAATATTATCTTCAATTACTTTTTGATTAATACTTTCTTTGTTGTTATCATTCATAAAAATATTAAAATTAGATTTTAAATAATTTAAAGAAAAATATATTTCATTATCAATTTTATCTGAATTATCTTCAGTTTCAATATAATTATCAAAGATATTTGGTTCAATCATAGAAATATTTTTTGAATGATCAATTGAACTTCTAATTTCAGTCATTGAATTATTATATTTTCTATTATATTTTTTAATGTTATTATTATTTAAATTTGGAGAAGTTTTTAAATAAATTTCATTATCACTAATAATTGATTTATTTTTCATATTAAATTTAAACACTTTTCCTTTTTCATTTCTATTAGAATAAAATTCCTTTTTAATTTTATTTATTCCTTTATTTTTATTTTGACATTTTTTTAAAGGATTAATTGGATTATTTGGCATAGTGTAAAATTTATCATTTTTATAATCTACTATTTGTTTTGTTTTATTATTAGGAGGAGTTTTAATAGAATCAAATTCTTTTATTTTATCTTTATTTTTATTTATCACCTTAGGACTTTTTTGATTTTCTATTTTTAAAGTTTTATTTAAAAGTCCTTGACTTTTATTATAATTTCTTTTAATAAAACTAATATTATTTCTGCTTAAAACTTCAAATTTAATGCATATTGATATTTTAATATCTCTTTCTTTAGAAAAAGAACCAAATAAAGAATGTTTTGTTGATTCAATCATAGTTAATAAGCATTGTTTATTTATTTCATTTTTTGATAAAATATTAGTGGATTTAATTAAAGAAAATGGAAGAATAATATCAGAAATTCCAATTAACGAATTTGATTTAATATTAACAATTTTAATCATAAATTTTAAATCTTTTTTACATTTTTTACAACATTATTTATTTTCTGATTATTATATTCTCCTATATTTATTCTACCTTCATAATTATCTAATTTAAAAATACATATTAAATCTTTGTATGGTATTGAATCTATATTTTTTGGTTCAAATCCTGTTATTTCTAATAATATATTGCAATTGCTCATTTAATTTAATTTAAATTATTTATTTTTTAAATAAAATAAAAATGAATAATAGATATTTATTCTCCTAAATAAATTAGAATAATATATAAGTTTAAAATAAAGCTATTTAATTAATTTTAATTATTTGTTAATAAAAAAAGAAAGTATTTTTAATTTTAAATTTACTCATAATATTAAAATATATAAAGAAAGAAAAAGAAATTACTTCTTTTTCTTAATATTTGGAAGAAAAAAGGATTAATGTAAATTAAATTATAATTATTGAATAGGATTAAATATAAATACATAATTATTGAATGAAGTATTTAAATGATGAATGAAATTTAAATAATAATTATTTGAATAAAATATAAGTAGTTAATTATTTAGATTTATAATTATAATTATTTTTTATTATTTTATATTTTTATTTGATTTAAATTTTTATTTTTTTTCTTATTTACTTTATTTAATATATTTAAAATTCCATAATATTTATTTTAAATTTATTTATTTATTTTTTCATATTAATTAAATGATTAAGATAAACTATTTTTGATAAACATTTTTTTTAATTATAAATTAAATAATTTTTAATGTCTTTTACAATTTCTTTTATTATTGAATTAAATTTTTAAATCTTAAAATTTCAGTTTATCATTAATATAATTGTTTCTTTTTTCTTAGTCCTACAAATACAATGATTTTTTTTAAATGTTTTTATCTTTAATCTTTTCTTTTTCATTTCTTTTACTTGATTTGATAAATCTTCATTTTATTTAATTATTATCTTTTTCTAATTTTGAAATTTTATCATTAGAATTATATATTTTTATTTCTAAATCATTACTTTTCTTTTTTAATTAATCAAATTCATTTTTATATTTATTTTTAATTCTTCTTTTTTTTTTAACATCAATTGGAGTTTTATAATCTAATTCTTTTTTCTTAATTTTTCAATTTCTTTTGTTTTAAATATTATTGTTCATTTAATTTACTGATTTTTAAATCTTTTGTTAATTGTAGTTTTTTTAAATCTTCTAATTGATTATTTTAATTATTTAAAGATAATTCACTTATTTTTTTATCTTTTATATCAATTTATTCTATTATCTTTTTCAATTGACCAATAAAATCTTTATCAATATTTTCTAACTCTTGTTTTTTTTCATTAGAATATTATCTTCCTTATACTAAAAAATAATTATATTTTTCATTTCATTTTTATAAATATTTAAAATTAAATGTATAAATAATATATTCATAAAAAAAAGAAAAAATTCCTTTTAACTAAAATATTGAAAAATTTATTTATTATTTATTTTTAATGTTTATAAAGACTTTTATTTCCTTCAATTTTTTTACATATTTTTTTCTATGATTTCTTCAATATAAAATTTAGAGTTTTTTTTTTTCAAATTTTTTTGTTTTAAAAATTTCTTCAGACATTTAATTAGTTTTTCTTTTTTTGTCTGATTACTTTTTTTGACTTCTTTAACATTTCTCTTTTCATTCAATTTTATGCTCAATCTTATTTTTATTGAGTTTTTTATATAAATATAAAATGAATTTTATTTTTTGGATTTAAATGTTTTTCACTTCCTTTCACAATATTTTAATATTGAATATATGTGATATTTTATTACCATTTTGAGTTAGATATCTTCTTTTAAAAGAGTTAATTACATTTATTAAACTTTGAATGATAATATATATATCAATGAATGTAATTTAAATCAAAACTATTTTTGTTAAATAAAATAAAATGGACCCAATGACTTTAGCTGAAATTGAAGTAGTAATGAAATTAATGAAAGAAATAGATTTTTTAGGAAATGAGAATGAAAGAAGAAGAATAGAGAGTCAACATGAAGAAGAAATGGCCCGAATAAAAGCAATGGATAATGAAAATGAAAGGAAAGCAGCATTACAGAGATTTATTGAAGAAAATAATTTAAAAATTAAATTGGAAGAAATTGAAAGATCAGTAAAAAAAGATAGAATGGAACATGAAGAAAGAATGGAAGATTTATCAATTAAAAAAGAAGATATGATAGAAATGAGAAAAAATGAAAGAAGCAAAGATGAAGAAAAACATATAAGAAAATTGCAAAAAATAAATGACAGACATCAAGAAAGGATGGATAAGTTGAATATTGAAAAAGAGAAGAATCAAATGGATAATAATAGATTAACTGAAGAAATGAGAATAAATGCTGAAAATGAAAAAAATAGAATAAACAATGAGCATCAAAGAGAAATGCAAAGAATGAATGAAGAAAGTACAGAAAAGCAAAGTAAAGAAAATAATCGTCATTTAGAAACAATAAAACAAATGGATCATGAAAATGAAATTGAAAAAGGAAAGTTAGAATTAGAAAAAGATAAAATAATAAATGAAAGGGAAACAAATAAGCAAAATCATGAAGAAACATTAAAAACTATGGATCATAATCAAGAAAAAGAAATGGAACAAATAAGAGCTGGATTTAAAGATAAAGAACTGGAAAAACAGATGAAAATGGAAGAACTAAAAATGATGCATGAAGAAAGAATGAAAAAACAAGAACTAGAACATCAATTAAAAATGAAAGAACTTGAAAATAAAAAGAACGAAAATAATAATACAATACAAAATAATATACAAGAACAAGTATATGAAAAACCATTATCTTCACAAAACTCAATGAATGATAATAGAATGATGAATAATCAAATGAATATGAATGGAATGAATCCAATGAATAATAATATGAATCAAATGAATTACAATATGGGAATGAATCCAATGAATAATATGGGAATGAATCAAATGAATTACAATATGAATCAAATGAATTACAATATGGGAATGAATCCAATGAATAATAATATGAATCAAATGAATTACAATATGGGAATGAATCAAATGAATTACAATATGGGAATGAATCCAATGAATAATATGGGAATGAATCAAATGAATTACAATATGGGAATGAATCCAATGAATAATAATATGAATCAAATGAATTACAATATGGGAATGTATCAAATGAATTACAATATGGGAATGAATCAAATGAATAATAATATGGGAATGAATCAAATGAATAAGATGGGAATGAATCCAATGAATAATAATATGAATCAAATGAATAATATGGGAATGTATCAAATGAATTACAATATGGGAATGAATCCAATGAATAATAATATGAATCAAATGAATAATATGGGAATGTATCAAATGAATAATATGGGAATAAACAATAACAAAGAAGAAAATTCAAAGGTTAAAAATTAAGTATTAAATTCCCAAAATATAATGTAATTTTAGTTTAAATTATAAATTATTTTTAAAAGAAAATATTTTATTAAATTTTTTATAACTAAAAAATGAAGATTTAAATAATGCATTAAATAATATAGAATCAAAATTAGAAGAAAGAGGAATTAAAGTGAAAAAAATAAGACAATCAAAAAATGTTTACAATTCAAATTCAGGATTATATGAAATAACACTTAAAATAACAAATGATAGTTCATATCAATTAACTCCTTCAAACAGAACATTTAATAATTATAATTCAGGAAGATCAAATATTTAACAATTATCTGAAAATATTGATTTAACTTAGAAAAATATTATCAATTGGAAAAAAAAATTTGTATACTCTTGAAATTTGATCAATTATCTTCTTCAATAAAAGAAATTATTTCAAAGCAAGATAATTTAGAAGAAAAATTATTAGAAATAAATAAAGAAATTTAAAACATCAACTATATATTCATTATCTTTATCAATAAAAATAATAATAATATGAAAATATTATGAATAATTTAAATCTAATGAAGAAAAACCATAGATGATAATAAATTCAGATATTTTCTCATTTATCAATTTTTTATTTTTAGCCAATCATAAATTAAGCATTGTATTTAAAAAAGAAAATAACATGAAAAAAATATTGTTAAATATCATATAATTACTTTCATTAATTAAATTACATAATCTTAATTAATTTTATTTATTACAAATTTATAATAATATGACCAACAATATCATACATAATTTATATTTTATATGAATTTTTCATTAATCAATCTAAATTAAATAGTTTTAAAATCTTTCATTTTGTTTAATATGATTTAATTAAATTTTCTAGATTGATTTAATATATTTAATATTATATAATATTATTTATTTGTATTTTTTCTTTTTAATTATAAATTTATTATAATAATATATAGCTTTTTATTTTGTATTATAAAATAAATTATTATTTCTAATTTCCTTTACAATTTCTTTTGTTTTTTTTAATTCTTGAATTTCATCATATAAATTTTTAAATCTTAAAATTTCAGGATCTTCATTAATACAATTATTTAATTTATCTTTAATTTCACTTAAACAATCAATTTCATTAGCTAGAAATTGAATATTATTTCTTAATTGTCCATTTTCAATTTTAATTTCATTTAAACTACTCGTTGTATAATCAGAAATCATATTTTGTTTTTTCCATTTAATATTTTTATATTTGTTAATTAAAGAAAACGGAAAAATAATATC
>JAEEGK010012917.1_pt1 | contig 18901 bp, 8 predicted proteins | sample 8958771 | NCBI WGS metagenome assembly JAEEGK01 (sample SAMN16246547, study PRJNA631951) | gut metagenome | biome: gut microbiome; feature: rumen; material: SC-attached | host: Bos | place: Iran: Karaj | collected 2018-10
AGATTATGAAAAAGGTTATGGTACTTTTATTAAAATTGATAATGAATATAAAATAAAAGATAATTCTCTTTTTAATATTGGTGATTCTTATTTAGTTTTTACTTTTTATAATAATCAAAATAATAATGATAATATTAACAATAATAATAATATTAATAATGAAGATAATTTTATTCAAAATGATATTAATATATGTTTAAAAGCTTATTCAGGTTCTATTACTTATGAACCAATAATTTTTAATTATAATTTGAATAAAGAAATTACTATAGGAAGAAGTGAAAATTCAAATGTTATATTAAAAGATAAAATGTTATCTAGAGTACATTGTATATTATTTTATGAAGAAAATAAAGGTTGGTTAATTAAAGATGGAAATGAAATGAATCAACCAAGTACAAATGGAACTTGGGTTTTTGCATATGATGAATGTGAAATATATGACGGAATGATTTTTAAAAGTAATTCAAATTTATTTTCTTGTCATTTAAGAAATATAAGTAATTAAATATAAAAAAAGGGATAAATATAAATTATATAGTAAATTAAATAATAATTAAAAAAAATTAAAAAAAAAATTATTTTTATTTTAAACTTATGGTTTAAAATATGTTATTAATATCTCTTTTGATAATTTAAATAAAAGAGAGTTTTCATCTTCTTTTGTTAATAAATTTTCTATCATTTGTTTAAAATCTCCTAAATAATTATATCTTTCAATTATTAAATTTTTTTCCTCAAATAATTGATCTGTAAAAATTAATAAATTAATCATTTCTTGGAGAATAATAATTACTAATTCTTTTGTTTCATTTGTTAATAATTCATTTTTATTATAAATATTATCAAATTGATAAAATAATCTTTCTGGATGTTCAAATCTTATAAATTCCAAAAAAATATTATCTCGATCTAATTTCTCATATTTCATTAAATTTAAAAAAAATTCATGTAATAATTTTAAAACTTTATTTGATGTTATATTAGATTGATAACCTATTAAGTTTGTTAATAAATGATTTGGCTCACAAATAATCATTCTTAAATTGATATTTGTACAACAGTTATTAATAAATGAAATAAACTCAATTAAAAATTCATCAGAAAAAGAAATATTCTTTTGTAAAAAATCTTCATAAAATATTTTAATATTTTCTATAATATCTGTAGTAATGAATTCTTCAATAAAATTTTCATTTTTTAAATGTAAGATGTTAAATAAAACTAAAATTGAATATACTTTTTCAAGAGAATCATCAATATTAATCATATTCGAAAGATTTTTTATTAATGAAGTAGATAATATAATATTTTTATATGACTTATATTCAATTTTATAACAAATATAACTTATGCATGTTATAATTTCCTTAAAATCACTTTGACTTAAACATATTTTTGATAATTTACATAATATTTCAATTCCTTTTTTTAAGGATTCAAAAATATTTTCTAATATTTCATTTGGACTATATTTGAATATTAATCCATAATTCCAGACAACATTTGATAAACATTTATATTCTATTAATTCATTTAAATGATAAATAATTAAATTATTTATTATTTTATAAAAATCAATCAATTGATGAATCTTTTGTAATAATTCCCATTCTTGAATTTGAATAAGATTACCAATTAAAAGTAAAGTTTGACTCCAAATAATTAAATTATTATATTTTGATAGAAGATTAATAAGACAATTGAAATATGAATCATTTTCACATATTATTTTTAAATATTCAGGTGATAATCTTGCAGAGTATTCAATAATTTTAAGTAATTCAAAAATTAAATTTTCTTTTAATGCATTATCAGTATATTCTTTAGATAAATATATGAAAATTATATTAAAATGTTTTTCACTGAAAATACAATTAAGTTCATTTTTTGATGATAAACTTTCTAATATATTTCTAATTTGATAGACTGCAAATGATATATAAATTGCTTCTTTTGATTGTAGTAATAATTTAATGAAGAAATTTATTTTTTCTTTATTTTCCAATTGTTCATATTGTTGATGAAAATTATTTGGAATACTACTAAAAAAGTCAATAATTAAAAATAAAGAATTATTATCTTGAATTGATTTAAAATTCTTTTTAGATATTTTTTCCTTCCTCAAAGTAAGAAAATTCTGACTCCTCATATTTGAAATATTATAATTCAAACTATTCTCATTAAAAATTTTAATTTTTCTTCCATTCATTTTTAATTTATTCATTATTAAATTTTCAAATTTAAAAAATATAAAAATTAAAAATAAATATTTTTTTTATTTAATGAATCTTTCTATAAATCAGTTAAAATATTTGATAAAATTTTATTGTTTATTTATATATATTATAATAAATTAATTTTTTTTACATTTTTTAACTATAAATTCATAATAGATAAAATTTTTTCCCTTTTTCATTATTTGTTTCTTTTTTTAAAAAATTAAATCAAATAGAAATATTTATTAGTCATTTATTTCAAAATCTTAAAATTCTTTTATTATGGATTTCTAATTTTTATATTTAAATTTTGTGAAAAAAATTAATTTTAATGAATTTATTATGAATATATATATTATTATATTAATATTTATTTGAATATTTTTTGGATTTTTAAAAAAAGTATTGATAAAAAAATATAAATTAAAATGCAATTAATTTTGAATTATATAATATTCTTATTATTAAAACTTCATATAAATTAATTTTAATTTAAAATTATAAAATGAATTCTACAACAATAAATAAAAAAGGGGCCCCAAGAAATAAAAGTTCAGAAAAATTAATGAATATGTTATATAATCAAAAACCAAATCAAAATCCAATAAATAATATATATCCAAATAATATTTTTCCTAAATATAATTTCATAAATAACTCACAAAATTACAGAAAAGTTCCAAGACAAAATAATAAATCAAATCAAATTCAAATGGAAGGTGATTTAAATTTTTCTAGTAAAAATATGTATTTTAATAATTCTTCTTTTAATAAAAATGTTGGTAATAATCCATTTGAAATTATGATTCAAAAACATTCAAATTCAAATAATAGAAATATAATAAAAATTAATCATCAAAATATTAATCATCGTATTCCTAGAAAAAGTCCTGTTCCAATTCCAAGAAGTTTTTTATTTAATAACCAAAAATATAATCCAATTAAAAAAAATATTCATAATGATTCAAATAATTTAATTCATAATTCTGGATTAAATAATGGAATGAATAAAACATATTTTTATAATAATAAATATAATTTTTCAAATAATCAAAATATTATTCCAAGTCATAATCATAGTAATTCACATACAAATTCAATTAGATCATTAAGTCCTATTACAAGAATTCAAAATAAGAATATTCCTAAATATTCACCTGCAAAAGAAAAAACTAAATATATAAGTAAATCACCAATTTTAGGTCAATCATCTCTTTTGAAAAATATAAATAAATATCATATAATAAGTAATAATTCAAATAAAATAAATATTAATCAACCAATAAGTAGACCATTTACATCAAATAATTCATCAAGATTACCAAATTCAAATATATCATCAAATATTAAAAATGAGAGATTAAAATATAATAATATACAAAGAGAAAGAGATAGAGAAGAAAGAGATCATTCAGCAAATTTTCAAGGTATAAAATATAATTTAATAAAAGTAAATATGAATAACAAAACACCTCCAAGTTATAATAATAATAATATAATAAACAATTACAAAGTAATAAATAATAATAACATAATATTAAATCCAAATAATCATTTAATTCCAAATTACAATCATCAAAGTAATAGTGCATCAAATATATTTAAATCATCACATAATCATTCTTATTCAACTTCTCCTACACCAATATTAAAACTAAAACTTCCATCAAAAAAAATAAGAAATATATATCAATTTACACATGTAGGTTTCGATGGAGAACAAGATAAAGAACATAATCAAGATATATCATTCATAGAAAAAAATTTTGCAGGAGAAAAAGACTATCTTTTCTTATCAGTATGTGATGGTCACGGTGCTGAAGGACATGAAGTATCATCATTTATAAAGAAAGTTCTCCCAAAAGATATGTCACATAATCTTCACAATAGAGATTTAACATCAAATGATCCTAGAACAAAAAGAGAAATCCATGATATAATAAAAAGAACATTTTTAAGAGCAAATGAAAAATTAGTAGAAAATGATGATATAAATTCAACATTTTCAGGTTCAACATGTGTAAGTTTAATATATACACCAAATAAATTAATTTGTCCAAATATAGGAGACAGTCGTGCAGTAATGGGAAAATATAATAAAGAAAAAGGTGAATGGATATCATTAGATTTATCACGTGATCATAAACCAACTGAGAAAGATGAAGCTAAGAGAATTTATGAAAATAATGGAAGAATTCAACCTTTTACTGATGATGATACTGGAGAATTTGTTGGACCACAAAGAGTTTGGGTTAAAGAAGATGATGTTCCTGGATTAGCTATGACTAGAAGCTTTGGTGATAGAGTTGCTGCTACTGTTGGTACTATTAGTGAACCTGAAATTAAGGAATTTGAACTTAAAGATGAAGATAAATTTATTTTAATTGCTTCTGATGGTGTTTGGGAATTTATTGATAGTCAAGAATGTGTTGATATTATTAAAGATTATTATCTTAGTAATGATATGAAAGGATGTTGTGAACATTTATATTTAGAAAGTAAAAAAAGATGGTTAAAGGAAGAAGAAGTTGTTGATGATATTACTATGATTTTAATTTTTTTTGAATAATTTTTAATTTTTCCAATTTATGAGAATTTATGTAAAAAAATATTTTTTTGAAAACAGTCATTTTTTTTCTTATTATTTAGATATATTTTTTCTTATTAGTTGTTATTAAAAATAATTTAAAACATTTATAATAATTTAATAATATTAAAAATAAAAAATTTAATGAATAACGATGATAATTTACCTATTTGGAAAGATCAATCATTACCAGAAGAAGGTAATGAATATACTGATAATATATTTCCACCTGATTACAATTCATTAACATCAAGGGATTCAAATGGTGAATATTTAGACCCAAAAAATGGTCCAAGAAGAGAAAAAGCAATAGGAGCAGATAAATTAAAATGGAAAAGAGCAAGTGAAATATTCAAAGATTCAAAATATTTACTTTTTGAAAATAAAATAGAACCAAGTGATGTTAATCAAGGAACAATTGGTGATTGTTATTATGTTTCCTCAGTAGCATCATTAGCAAAGTATCCTAATTTAATATTTCAAATTTTTTTAACTAAAGAAATAAATAAAGAAGGTTATTTCATATTAAAATTTTTTATAGATGGTAAATTCCAAAGAGTAATAGTAGATGATTATTTACCAGTAAATGAAAAAGGAGAATTAATATTTGCAAGACCAAATAAAAATGAAATATGGTGTTGTATATTAGAAAAAGCATGGGCAAAAGTAAATGGAGGTTACGTTAATATTGTTGCTGGATGGATGCATGAAGTATTAGAATGTTTTACAGGATATCCAAGTGAAAGTTTCGTAAATGCAAATACTAAAGAAAGAGTACTTTGGGAAAAGTTAGAATTTGCACATAATAAAGATTGTATTTGTTCATGTTCTACTAAGAAAGATGTTGGTGATACTGGTTTAGTTAGTACTCATGCTTATTCTATAATTGGACTTTATAAAATTGAAAGTAAAGGAAAAAATATTAGGTTAATTAAATTAAGAAATCCTTATGGTTATTTAGAATGGAAAGGTGATTGGAGTGATAATAGTGAATTATGGGGTGAAGAAGAAAAAAATGCTGTTAATTTTAATAAGAAAGATGATGGAGAATTTTTTATGACTTTTGATGATTATTATAAAAATTTTGCATATACTGATATTTGTTTAATACAATATAATTCATATTCTAAAGTTTTTTATGTTGATTCTGAGAAAATTAAAAATGGTCAAGTTTATAATATTTATCTTGAAGAAGATGGTTTATTTTCTGTAAGTTTACTAAGGAAAAGTTATCGTTATTATAGAGAATTAACAGATAGTATTGTTCCATGTACTTTATTAATTATGAAATATGATCCTAGTCAAACTAATTTAAGAGATATGATGAGTGATTTCTGTGGAGCAAGTAATCCTGAATGGGATACTTCTATGACTTTAGAATTAAAATCAGGTTATTATGTTATTTATTCTTATTTAGATGTTCCTAATTCTACATATAAAAATGATGATCATTATCATGTTAAAATTGATTGTACTAGTAGATTTCTTTATTTAGAATCACCAAATGATTATTATGAAAATAATTTCCCTTTCTTAAGAGAAATGATGATTCAAGCTGTTTATAATAAAAAAAAAGAAGATTTTAATCCAGATAAAAAATTTACAACATTTTTATCTGAATTTGAAAATTCAGGATTAGGAATTAGATTAGTATATAATCAAGAAGATAAATATTTCAGATATATAGAAAATCGTTCTAAAATAGCAAATTGTATGATGTTAAGTCCATATAGTCCAGAAGAAGAATTCTCATGGATAATTCCACCAAAAGAAATTGCTTGTGTAATAAGTTTACAAACATCAAAAACAAAACCAAAATTAACTTTAACTGCAAAATCTCAAAGACTTTCAGCAAAGCCATCATCATTTAATGAAGTACCATTTAATATTCAAGAATATATTAATGCAAATGTATCAGAACAAAAAATAGAAAATTTAGAAAGTTACTATGACTCAATATCAATATCATTAGAAAAAGCAAAAGAAGATTTACAATTTGAAAAAATTGATATGTCAGAATTAACAATTGATGCAATTAAAGCAAAAGAAGGAAAATTAATGAAAAAAATTTTGGAATTAGAACCAGTTTCAAATGATGAGGATTTAAGTTGGGTTGTTAAAACTACAAAAGCTGGAAAATATGTTGGTCAAGTAAATAAAAATAAAAGAAAAGAAGGAAGAGGTTCTTTTCTTCAAAAATCAGGATATATTATTGGATATTTTATGGATGATAATGCAAATGGACAATGTAAAACTTATGATAATAAATTAAAGTTTTGTGAATATGAAGGAAATTTTGTTGATGGTGTTAAAAAAGGTTTTGGAATTATGCATTATAAAAATGGAGATTTGTATGAAGGAAATTTTGATAATGGTGTTAAAAATGGAATGGGAAAATATCATCATAATGGAACTGTTTGGGAAGGGAATTTTACTAATGATGAAAAAGATGGAGAAGGTATTTTTACTTGTGTAAAAGGAACTCTTAATGTTACTTTTGTTAAAGGTGTTTTACAAAATTAAAGTGATTAAAAAATATATAATTTTAAGTGTATTTGGTATATTGAAATTTTTTTAAATATATTAATTTTTTAAAAAAGTATAATTTTTATTTTTTTAAAATTAAAAAAAAAATAAAAAATAAAAATAATAATAATAATTAATATTTCTTAACAACCATAACATATAAAAATTCTTTTTAAATAAATAATTTAATAAACAAAATCTTTAACTATACTATCATTAATATTTTCACTTTTATACAATCCTTGAGTAGCCTCAGAATTATTTTTAGCCATATTCAACAAAATCTCTTGTGCTTTTTGAACATTTTCACTTTTTCCATGATAAGTAATTAAACAAGTATGTTGAAGTGCTCTTCCATAACTAAAACTTAAATTCCAAGGTATCTTAACATCCTTAATTAAATTCATAGCATTTAAATTTTCACTAGCATCCTTTTCACTTTGTCCACCACTTAAGAAAATAATTCCAGGAACAGCAGGAGGTACAATTCTTAAAAGAGTTCTAACAGTATTCCAAGCAATTTCAGCAGGAGTAGCTTTAACTTTATAATCATTTCCAGGAGTAATCATATTAGGTTTAAGTAATATTCCCTCAAGTAAAACTTTAGCATTAAAAAGTGCATTAAAGACTTCATGAAGTACATTTGTAGTTACTTCAGCACATTTATTAATATCATGATCACCTTCACATAAAACTTCAGGTTCAATTATTGGAACTAAACCATTTTCTTGACATATTACAGCATATCTTGCTAAACCATTTGCATTTTCTTTCATTGCATTCATTGAAGGAGTATTTTTTGTTATTCTAAATACAGATCTCCATTTTGCAAATTTACATCCTTCTTGATAATATTTTGCACATCTTTTACCTAAATCATCTAATCCTTGTGTAAATGTTTCATTTTCTGAATCTTGAATTGTTACTGTACCTGTATCACCTTTTACTCCTGGGAATATTCCTCTTGATGATAAAACTTCTGTAAAACGCTTTCCATCTTTTGTTTTTTGAAATACAGTTTCATCATATAAAATTACTCCAGTTATATATTTTTCTAAGTCTTTTGTTGTTAGTAAAACTTCTCTCCAAGCTCTTCTGTTTTCTTCTGTGTTTTCTACTTCTATTGATTCTAAACGCTTTCCACATGTTTTTGTTGATTCATCAGCTGCTAAAAGTCCTTTACCTTTTTGACATAAGTAACGAGCATTTTTTATTAGTTCATCTTTATATTTTGCTATTGACATTTATTTTAAATAGATATTTTTTTTATAATTTTTTAATAGTTTTTTAAGGAAAGTTTTAAATGAATATTTTCTATCTTTTTAATTAATTATTTTTATAATTTTTGATTGCTTTATTTCATAATTAATTGTATTCATATTTTTTTGAAAATATTACATTTTAAAAAATTAATTATATAAACAAATGGAATCATTAATCCCATCATCATTAGGAACTTCTTTAAATAGATTAAGTAAAATTTGAATATAATTTGTTATAGGAGACAGTTTTGATATTCCAATTAGACATGCAAGAACTAGAAAAACAAGTTCAATATTTCAAAATGATAGAGCTATAATGAGTTCTGTTATTGGTGGAACTCTTCCTTTTCCTCTTCCTTCAATATCAGGTTTTCCTATAATAAATACTAAAAATAAAGAATTATTATATTTATATCTTCCAAAACAACAAGTAGAATATATGAAAAAAATTTTATGTCCTCAAGGTAGAGTTGCAAAAGATACTGAAGTTTTACCTCAATTAAAACCATTTTTACTCATTTTTTATACTAAATTTTTTAGAAAGGAAACTTTAGAAAAAAGAATTGAAAAATCATATAGTGATGAAATGAAAGATATAACACCATATGTTAGTTTAATTTTAGCAACTGATTCAAAATTTAAAACAAAAAAAATAGTAATAGAAAAATTAAATAATTTTAGAAAGTTAAGAAATTATATAAGAAAAGAATCTACTGTTGAAGAATATGAGGATGATTTTACTTATTTAAATTTACCAAATAAAAAACACAATGTTTTATTAAGTAAAAAAGCAGTAAGTTTATTTAAAAGTAGTGAACTTAGTGAAATTAGTGAAAATAATGAAAATGAAGAAAATAATGAAGACGATGAAAAAGCACCTTTAAGTAATCAAGATTCAACTATAACAGTAGAATCAGAAGAAGAAGAAGATGATGAAGACCATATAAATTATAAAGATTATTTAGAAGAATTATTTTGTAATAGAATAAATGATTTTCGTCGTGAATTAGTTTTATTTTGTATAGAAAATGATTTAGATTTTAAAGAATCAAATTTTGATAAATTTGTATGTTATATTGAATTTTTTGTATTATTATTTACAGGTTTAAGAGTAAAATATTATATAGATGAATTCTCAAATTTAGATATTGATTTTTATGGGAAAGAAAAATCAATAATGGATTTAGCAGAAACATTTCATTATCAAGCACAATTTAGAATACAAGATATACCAATTATAGGAAAAAAAGATGGTACTTTTTGTACAAGAGAAGGGAAAGATATAACAATATCACAATATTTTTTAACAAAACAAAAAAAAGTAAATGAATTAAATGCATTACCATATCATGAATATAATAATGATTATATTGAATTATATCCACCATATGCAAGTTTTATAAAAGCACTTGCTGATAAATTTAGAAGATATGATTCAAATGATAATTATCATATTTGTTCAGAATGTGAAAATTTAAATGATTATAGACAAACTTATAATTTAAAATGTTCAAGTTGTTTTCGTGGTATTGATAAAGAAAGAATAACTTATGCTTCACTTTCAACAATTTTTGATATTGATTTAATTAAAAATTCAATAGAACAAAAAAGCGAAGATATTGATAGAGTAATTAAAAAAATAATGTATGTACCAAATTATGAAAGTATTAATAAAACAGTTAAATTTACAGAAATGGTTCATGCATATTCAACTCCTTTTAATGATAAAGAAACTAAAAGAATGAATAGAATATTAAGAACTTGTTTCGGAGAAAAAATTGGTTATTTTTATTCTTGGATTACGCATTATGTTCTATGGTCTTTATTCCCAGCTTCATTAGGAATTATTTATAAATTAGGTAAACCTGTTTTAAAATGGTATGGATTTAAAGAAAAAGTTATTTTAGGTATGAATTTAGGTTTTGCTGCTTTAATTGTTTTATGGGGAAATTATTTTGTTGTTTCTTGGGTTCAAAGAGAAATATTATATAATTATATGTGGGGAATGGATCATTTTAAATTAGAAAAAACAAATGATTTAATTATTCAAAATAATGGTGAAACTGTGGAAATTTTTATGAGTGTTAAAATACCAATTTATGATAAATTAAAAGCTTTTATTAGAGATATTATTAATTTTATTCTTGTTATTGGTTCACTTTTTGGTACTATTATTGTTAATTTAATCATTTTTTATGTTCAAAAATTAAATTTATATGAACAAAATCCTGTAACTGGACATTCTAAAATTAATTCTATTTGGTTATATGTTGTACCTATTGCTATATATATTTCTAGAGAATTATTAAGTAAATTATATACTAAATTAAATAAATGGATTACTGATCAAGAAAATTATTTGACAAAAAAAGAATATAAGACATCAATTTTAAAAAAACAATTAACTTTTGAATTTTTTAATTATTATTTTAATTTATATTATATTGCTTTTGGTAAAAGATATTTTGAAACTTGTGTTTATAATGATTGTTTTCATGAATTAGGAAATCAATTAACAATGATTATAATTTCTGATATAACTGTTGTAGCATCAAAAACAGTTTATTATTTTATACATAAAAGAAAACAAAAGAAAAAAGTAGATAAAACAATTTTAGAAAAATATGCATATTCAGATAATAAATCTAAAAAATATATTTATTATACTAGAAAAGAATTTGGTAATACTGATTTATCAGAAGTAATGATGCCAGTTATTTTTAATTTTGGTTATATAATTCAATTTGGTGTAAGTTCAAAAATATCTTTTGCAATTATGTTTTTATTAACTATCTTTTTTAGATTAGCAACAGGTTTTTCTATGAAATATTTATTATATGTTAAATCATTAGATGATTCTAAAGGAATTGGAATATTTAATGAAGTTCAATCAATTATGGCTTTTCTGGGAATAATTTCTAATATTTGTATTATATTCTATACTAATAAACATTTTATTCCTTTAGAAAGAACTACTAAATTCTTTTTTTTAATAATTACAGAAAATATTATTTTTATTATATTAAAATTATTTACTTATGTTAGAATGCCTAATTGGTTTGAATTTAAAAATAAGGTTGAAGTTAAATATTTAAAGAAATATGGTATTAGGTCTAAAGTAATAATTGGTAAACCAAATAATCCATCATCTCCTATTAAAAATAAATGATATATTTAAAATTCAAAATAGTCTAAAATTTATATAAAGTTATTTATTAATTTTATAATTAATATGAGTTTACATAATAAAAAATTTGAAATATTATATTTTTATATAAAAAAAATTTAAAATTATACATTTTTTTTTTTAAAATTTTTTCAAAAATATAAAAATGAATGAACAAAATAAATCAAAAGAAAATATAAAGAATAATAATGAAATAGAAGATAATAGTAATAATATGAATTCATCAATTGAAAATAAAAATTTAATAAATTCAAACTTAGAAGAATCAAACAATTCTCAAAATCAAAATATGAATATAGATGAAATTCAAGATTTATTAGAAAAAACTGAACAAGAAAATACAAAAGATAAAATAGATAATTTTTATTTAAATAATACAATTAGTAAATTTCGAATAAAAGAAAGGAATTTATTTTCAGATTCAAATTTAGAAAATATTCAAAAAGAAATTCAAGATATGACAAAAAAAATATTAAATGAAAAGGTTAAATTAAGAATTTGTACAGAGAGATATGAACAAAAATATAAAACATATTGTGAATATCAAGGTAAAGTTAGAGATTTAACAAAAGAAGAAAAAGAAAAAGAAATATTAGAAAGAATAAAAAAGAAAAAACAATTAAAAATATCACAACCTTTAAAAAGAAAACAATTAAAAGATAAAATACAACAAGAAGAAGAAACAAAATTAAAAAAAGAATATAATAAAAATAAAATTGCATTAGGTGATATAGAAAATGATATAAATAAATTATTATTAGTAAATAATGATTTAAAAAATGAAATAACTGAATTAAGAAAACAAAAATCAAATGCAATATTAAAAAAAGAAAATATAATAAAAAAAAATAAACAAAAAGAAAAAGAATTAGAAGAATTAAAAGAAAATAATAAAATAGCAAAAAGTCAAATTAAAAATTTAGAATTAAAACAAAGTATAAATAGAGGAATTCAACAACAAAAAGATTTTGAAAAAACAAGAGATGAATTAGAAATAGAATATTATAAATTAATGCAAGAATCAATTAAAAAAGAAAGAGAAAAGAAAAAAGAACATGCAAATAATAAACAAATGTTTATTTTATCAAATGATAGTACTAATGCATTATTTAAAGGAGTAAAAGATAAAGAAATAGAAAAACAATTAAAATTAATTTCAAGTGAAGAAATTTCTGATAGAACTCCAATTATTGAAGAATTAATTAAAAAATGGATTTATACTAATAAATGTGAGAAACATATGATTGAAAAATATTTAAATAATTCTATTAAGATTAAAGAAATTTTTGAAAAAATAATGTGTTATAATGAAGTTAAAAATTATGATGATTTAATTTTGATTTTTCAGAAAAATGAAGAACAAATGAATAATGTTGATATGAATATTATTAGATTAGAAAATGAAATTGGTAATTTAGAAAAACAAAATATTGAATTAGATGATAAAATTAAGTATTATCAAAATAAAAAAAAAACAGATATTAAAGTAAAAAATGATTTTATGAATAATAAAAATGAAAAAATTGATAAATTAACAAAAGATATTAGTAATTTGGAAAATGAAATAAAAAAAAAAAGAGAATTTTTTACAAAAATTCAACCTTTAACAGATGAATATTTATCAAAATTAAATCAAACATATTTATCTGATTTTATACCTAATAAAATTCCAGTAGATAAAAATTTACCTTATACTGAATCTACAGTTAATAAGTTTATTTCAAATATTCAAGATTATTATAAATTAATTCAAAATTTTGAAGATGGAATTAATGATATTAATAGAGATAATTATGAAAATGATATTGATAAATTGAGAAATGAAATGAAAAATAAACTTGAAAATTTTGATAAAGGAAAAATAATAAATAAAACAATATTTACTACAATGAAAAATGAACAAAAAAGTGGATTAAATTTTGATGAAATTATTAAAAGAAATTCTGAAATGATTATTGGATTACTCAATCCTTCTATAAATACATCAATGAAAAAAAAGAATTTTGGACAAATGTATACTTTAAATAAATCTTCTAGTATGAAAAATCTTAAAAAAAAAACTACTTTAAATAAAAGAATTTATCATGGATTTCCACAAAATAAAAGTGCAGAAGAAGTTTAATTTTTTTTTAAATATTTGATAATAAATAAATAATAAATTTAAATTTATAAAATAAAATTTAAAATAATTGAAAAAGAATGTGTGGTAGAGTAGTTATTGCAAGGTGTGCAAAAGACTTATCAAAAATTGCAAAATTAAAAAATAATAAAGATATGAAAAATAATGTATATTATCATGAAAGTTATAATATTTCACCTGGACAATATTTACCATGTATTTATATGACTAAAAATAATAATAATAATAATAAAACAAATGATAAAAATTTAGAAAATGAAATTAATTTAGAAGCTATGAAATGGGGAATTTATTTAGAAAAAATGGATCATATATTATTTAATTCAAGAAGTGAAACAATAAACATTTATCCAATGTATAAAAATTATAAAAGATGTATAATAATAATAGAAGGATATTATGAATGGGAAAATAAAAATAAACCATATTATATTTCAGCATTAGAAAAATATGAAAATATAATTTTTTTACCTGGATTATATAATGAAGAAATTGATAATGAAGGTTTTTCATATAAAAGTGTTAGTATTATTACAATGAATGCAAATAAAGAAATTGATTTTATACATGAAAGAATGCCTGTTATTTTTAATAAATATGAACAAGTTTTAGATTATTTAAATGGAAAAGAATTATCAATAATTATTGATAAAGATATTAAAATGAAGTTTTATTTAGTTGGTGATTTAGTAAATAAATTAAGTAATGTTAGTAAAGATAATATTATTCCTATAGAAGATATTAAATATAATAAAAATGGAAATTTACTTATTAAAAATTTTTTAAATGAAGAAAAAGGAGAAAAGTTAATTCTTAAAAAGAATGAAAATTTAATTAAAGAAAATAAGAAATACTTAAATAAGATAAATCAACTAGAGGATTTAAAAGAAAAAAATAAAAAAAATGATGATAATATATCACAAGTTTCAACTACAATTATTAGTTCTACTTTAAATTCAAATTTAAAAATTAAATCTCCTAAATTCAAAAAAAAATTTAGAAAAAGTGAAAAAATTTTTCCATCATTAAATAATAGTAAAGAAAAAAAAAGTAAGCAAAAATTGATTGACAAAAATCAAAAAAGATTAGATAATTTTATAAATAAAAAAAAATAATTAATTAATCCATTATATTTAAAATAATTTTATTAAATTTTTTCAATTATAAAAAAATTCATTAAAATTTATATCTTTCATGATAAATTTTAATTAAACTTTTAAACTATGAATTATTTAATTAAAGCTCAAAAAACTAAAAAATAAAATAAAATAATATTTAAATATTATCTTCCAAAATTAATTTTTTATAAAATAATAAATATGCATTTGGTGTAACAATATCTTTTTCACTAATTTCACTAACATGTGAATCATTATACTTATACCAATGTTCAAAATTTTTACATTTAGCTATATAATGTCCATATTGTAAACCACCAAAATGTTCAACAACACCATATAAATCATAAATAGCAGTATTTTTATTAGGGCCAATTACATAATTAAATAAAGAAAAATTTTTAATTGGAAAATTAACAAATAATTCATTTTTTTTACATTCTCCTTTAATTATAAAATTATTATTAACTTGAAATCTTTTTAAATGAATTACTAAATAATTAGGTGCTCTATATATTAAAACTTTTTTTAATGCTGATTTATGATTTTTACATTGATTACAATACCATTCATTATCATTTAATTTTTCTTCTTTTTTAAATAATTCTAAACAATCATAAATATTTAATGAATCATTTTTTTGACAAATTGGTTGAGAAATATAATATGATAAATCTAATTGCATATTTGAATATAGAAAAGAATTTAGTAAATAAAAATTACTTAAAAATAATAAAATAAAAGGTCTTTCATTTTGAATTTTATTTACTATTTTTCCTAAATTATCATTATTTGAAAAATGAGAATTTAAAGCACAAAAAGGAGATGATAAATTAAAAGTTTGATTACAAAATTCACATGTAGGTTTTGTTGAAAAAAAATGTAAACCTTTTATTTCATAATTATGATAAATTAATAAATTAAATAATTTACCTTTTAAATCTGTTTTAATCATATGACAAAATTCACTTTGAATTATTAAATTTAAATTTTCTAATGAAGTATTAAAATTAACAGAAATTCCTAAAGGATAACTTAAAAAATTTATTATTTTTTTATTTGTAAAAAAACCACTTTCTTCAGTAATTTTAATAGGATAACAATATATATTAAAACAATCTAAAGATTCTTTTCTAAAAAAACAAATTTCAGAATCATTCTTCAAATAATCAATAATTAATTCATTATCATTTCTAATAATTTTTGTTATAATTTTTTCTTTATTTAAAACAGCACCTTCTAACAAATGAATATTTTTCTCTCCTAATTCATTTAAACCATCTAATTCAAAACATCTATTTTTCATATCTAATAAAGTACTATCATTAGAAACAGAAAAATCAAAAAAAAAACATTTTTTCCTATAAAATAACTTAATAGTAGTTTTAATATTAATAAATGAAGGAATAGGTAAAGGTAAAAACATAAAAGGATCATAAGTAATAGAACTTTTTTTACAACTTAAGCATTTAATATCAGATTTATATTGACCATAAAATAAATCAGAAACAATAGAATCTTCTCTTAATTTATGACTTTTCCACCATCTATTAGAAGCAGTTATATCATCTTCTCCTATTTGTTTTTCTTTTAAATTAATATATTGTTTAATACTAATTCTATTAATATCTTCATGTAAAGTATCTAAAAATAAAGATAAAAATTCATGAGCATCTTGTTGAACATTTGGTAGAAAATTTGGGAATTGTTTTCTAATTAAATTTACGAATAATAGAGGATTAATAGTTTTAGGTGGATAATTAAGATCATTCCAGAGTGATTTTATTAAGTTTGAATATTTTTCTGCAAATTGACCAAATGCTCCTAATTTATTTGCCATATTCATTTGTTGTTGATAATAATTTAATAAAAAGTATTTTGTTAAATCTTCTGTATTTGATAAACATTGAATTACACTATTTAAAAAACATGTACATCCTAAATTTTGTAAACCTGATAAACCATGATTACTATTTATTTTAACTATATTTGATAAGTTTGTTTCAAATAATTGTTTTAAGGAAAATTCTTCAATTAAATAATCTTTGAATTTAAAATGAAATGATGAATGTAGTATATTATTTGAATAACATATTTTTGAACAAAATTGGAATATGTTACATATTTCACATTTGAAATTTGATTCTTTATTTATTAAATTATTACATTGTACACATCTATTGTCATTTTCATTTAAAAATTTTTTTTCGTTTTCATTATTTATTTCTATTAGAAGGATATTTTTTTTTTTTAAACCATCATATGGAAAATTTTCCATTATTAAAGAATCATCTACATTAATTTCTTGTATATCATATTTTATAGATTCAATTGAATTTACATAGGCTATTATAATTTCTGATAAATCACTTTTTTTACTATAATCTAATATATAAAATTTTATTTTTTTTGTTAAATTAATATTTTGTATATTTGTGTTTTGATATTTTTCATTCATTTCATTATTATTATTATCAAAAAACCTTAAAATTTTTAGCTTTAAATCAAATACATTTTTTTTTTTTGATATTTGAATATATTTTCTTCTTAATTCAATTCTTTTTTTTTCATTTTTTAAACTTTTATCAAATATTATACATTTAATTATCTTTAAATCATAATCATTTCCTTTTCTAATAATTTCATTTGTTGATTGAAATAAAACATTTAGACATTTCCAACTAACTTCTTTTATTAAATAATAATCTTTATTAATTTCTAAACCTTCTTTAATAAAATAATTCTCTTGACTATCTATTTTTAAAGAATCATACCAAAAATCTTTAAATAAAGTAATTGAATAATTATTAATTGGACCTGGGAAAATAGGAACTAATAAATCATTATAATTTAATGGATTATTATTTAAATTATCAATATAATATTTATAAACCTTTTCTGAATTAAATGAATGTTGCATAAAAAAATCAAAATCTTCTTTAATAGTTGATTTTCTTAATTTTTCATATTCATCAAAAAAATATTTTGCTTTTTCTACCCATTTTTTATTAATTAAATAATATTGATTATCATCAAAATTATTTTCTTTTTCAATTCCATATATTATATTTTTTATATAATAAACTTTTTCCATTGTAAAACTTGTAACATTTCCAAACACATTTTTTTTTTTATTTAAATATTGGTTTATTTCTTGCTTTATATTATAAAATAATTTATCTAAAAGACTTTTTGATTCGTAATCAATTTGTGATTTCTTTGAAATGTTTTTTGCTAATTCACAATAATATAAAGCATAAAAATAATTTTTATCATGATTTAATAAATTTTGAGAAGCTCTATATAAATTTCTGCTAAAAATAAAATTATCAATTCCTTTGCATTTATCTATAAATTTAAAACTTCTATTATTTAGATAATAAACATAATTTGGATCTTTGTTTTGATTAATATATGTTAATAAACAAATAGCATTTAATTTATTTGCTATATCAATATTTAACGAATTAAGACAAATATTACAATTATATTGAATTTCATTATAATTTGCTTCTTTTCCACTTAAATTTTTAGCTTGTTTAATTATTTTTGAAAAATTGAAATTATATTTTTGTTTTTTTTCTTTATTTTCATTATTATTGATATGATTTAAATTGTTTGAAATATTTTGATATATATTATAATTTTCTTTTATTATATTATTGTTAGTTGATCCTTTTATATTATTTCCTTTTAAATTAATTGATATATTATTTGAATAATTATCATTCATAAATTTTTCAAATTTTAATATTCAATTAATATAATAATTAATAAATATAATTAAATATTATTTGATTAAAATTTATAATTTTCTAAATAATCTTTTATTGAATTAATTATATATTTTTTAATTTAAGAA
>JAEEGK010012919.1_pt1 | contig 18899 bp, 13 predicted proteins | sample 8958771 | NCBI WGS metagenome assembly JAEEGK01 (sample SAMN16246547, study PRJNA631951) | gut metagenome | biome: gut microbiome; feature: rumen; material: SC-attached | host: Bos | place: Iran: Karaj | collected 2018-10
CTTTCTTCCCTTTCTGAAAGGGAACCTACGAAAACGATTTTATCACATTCCTTACGGAAAAAGATAACCAAATGTTGCCGCTCAAATTGCACAAATTGCGATATAAATCCGCCCCCTAAAACTCTATGCCAAGGACCTTCCATTCCCCGTTTTGTTTTACAAAATAAAACTTGCCGTCGGTGGTGATGATTTCGGGCTCTCTGGGCCCCCATTCCATGGTCAGATACTGCTCTACAATAACCTCGCAGTAGCACACGTCATCGGAATATGCGATGAAATCCACCACCTCCGCACTGTGGATCTCGGACGCCCTGTGCCTTGTAAACCACTTAAGCTCCGCATGTTCCATGTAATACAGAAATACATTATTTGCTGTAAAGTACTTCTTCAGCTCACCCTCCGGCAGATCGCCGGATATGAAGTTGGCGTATGCGCTGACGGCCTCCCTGGCAAGGGCCTCAACCTCGGTACGATAGGCAGAATCCCTGGGATAATCCACATAATATGTACGGGTATTCATATCGCAGAGAACGGGAAGACTTGTTCCGTCATCGGATACGGCAGCAACATCGGGGAGATAGTAAAAACCGTCCACATCGTATTCATTTATCCTCGGAAGCGTTTCATAATCCCCGATAAATCTCTGGGCCACGGGCTCATCCCCGGGAATCCCGTTTTCCGAGTATTCCGTTCCGTTTATATAAAGGCTCACATTATCCGGTGCGGATATATGGATCTTTCCGGGCTCGTCCGAGTATAAAACCAGCGATACCAGATCCCACCTGGGAATCTCCAGGGCGTCTATAACGGGTTCTTTAACAAACTCCGCCCTTGCCACCGTAAGATCTCCGGAATCTATCAGAAATACCTTATGTTCGTCGGTTGTCTCCTCCCTTACCGGCTCCAGCGAAATGGGACCGTTGTGAAGATAGTTTCTTAAATAAATGACCACATCCTCCCTGGTCTCATAGATGCCGTGCTCCGGCCTCTCCGTTGCAAGATCGTACAACGAGCCGGTATCCTCCGTCCGGAAAAGAGTGAGAAGATCCCCTGCAACATACTCGGGAAGAGTCGCCCGGTAAGCTGCTTCATATCTGACCAGATAGTCGTCGAATTTATTCAGAGCAGCGGCAAGCAAGGCAAGAAGACACAGTATCCAGGAAAGGAGGAAAATGCGATACATCCTCGCCCCCTTTTTTCTGCGTTTTTTCATCCTCTCGTTATATAATTCTTCGTCCGTTAATTCACTCATTGATCATCGGTATTTGCGGGAAGCACCACAAAAGCGGTGGGGATACGCCTTGTATCTCGCACCGTACAATTATCAACTATCTGTTCTCCGTTATAAAACATGGATGACGACATACCGCCGTCGAGATTGGCTGCGTTTACCGCACCGTATTCCAGAAATACATCTATAAGATCCGCCATGGAAGCTCCCAGTGACGAGGTCTTACGGCCTTCAATGACAAGGAGAAGAACCGCCCCGTCGGAGCGCTGTCCTATAGCGGTTCTGGGATTAAGTCCGCCGCCGGCTCCGGCCAGTGTGGCAGGATTTCCGTTAACGATAAGAGCGGGGCCGAAGGTAAGGGCATCCCTGATACCCATATCCACAGCCCTTGCAGCAGTCATCCTTCCGACGATAAGGACATTGTTTTCGTCAAAACCGTAAACGCCGTAAGTTCCTCCGTCATTTCCGCACCTAACCTCTCCGCCGGATATGACTATGCCCTCGGGCCAGGCTCCCGCGCCAAGTCCGTTATTATCTTCATACTTTCCGCCGTTAATCCCGGCAACTGCTCCGTTATTTTCTATGTGCTGTTCAAGAGTCCATCCGTGATACCCATGCGAAAACTCCGGAATGGCGGAAACCACAACTCTCGAAGGGTCATAAACGATCATCATCATGCCCGAAAAGGTCGTTCCGTGTACTTCATGAAGTTCTATTCCGTCCCCGTCGGGATCGTCATAGACAAACCCGGAGTTCTCGGTTCCGGGCTCCTGAGATGTCGGTAAATCCGCAGTTTCTACATTTGTTGACGTTATGTCATTAGAACTTCCGGGGATATTTATAAGTGAAGCATCGGTAATCTCGTTGCTTTCTTCGACTCGGTTTTGGGACATGATCTTTGATATCTCCGCATCACTCAAAAACAGCTCTGCAAGGATACCTCCCGCGCTGGATTCCATTACAGAAACCACAAAAAGGTCCCTGAAATGTTCCGAGGGACCTCTGTTGATCAAAAACAGCATCGAATACAGGCCAAAAATTCCTATGAGCAGAGTTACAAAAACCCACAAAAAGAACCTCCCGATGTAAACCGGGAGGCGACTCTTTTTCTTTGTTTTTTGCCCCACATGCTTCATATGGAAACTATTATACTATCACGTACTCTCTTTTAACAGGTACCGAGTTTAAAAGAATACAGATATCTTTCGGTCACGGGAAGGTGTTCCAGCGACTCGAGAGCCTCCCTGTAGTAATCCATCTGAGTTTCATATCTCTTCCAGAGTTCATCCATGGAAGTAACCGAGTCAGTTTTGTAATCCAGAAGTACGATCTTTTCATCCTCAATAAAATAGCCGTCGATGATACCCTGGATCATGAGTATCTCTTTATCCAAGGCTTCCGATCCCATATTTCTGTGATCCGGATCTAGAAGTCTCGATGCGGGAATACCGTATACGAAGGGCTGTTCCCTCTTAAGAAGTCCGATACTTTCGGCCCTCCACATTCTGTAGGATAATTCAGATCTTAAGAATGTAAGTATCTTAAAAGACGAAACGGCAGCATGAGTTTTTTCCGAGATATGACCTGCGGACAATTCTTCCGCCCAGAATTTTTCTATATATTCCCTGACCTGAGATTCATTGCCCGATAAAGCCTTCAGATATTCATCATATGATGAAGGAACTTTTCCGATGACAGGTCCCAGGATCCGGTCCCATGACAAAAGCTGCATACACCTGTGATATGCATTACCGCGTTCTGTTCCGGTGATGATAAATTTAGGTGATACGCCTGCTGGCTCACCGGGCATGTCCGGCCTGTCATCCGAATCATCATAAATACTGCTTGTGTTTCCGCCTGCAAAAACAGGGACCGCGGTTTCATCTTCACCATGTTCCATCAGGTCGTATGCGCCCTCATCCTTCTCCGCCATAGCCGCCATCTTTAGCTCGCTTACGGTAGTCTTGGTATAAAGGTTTTCAAAAAATCCGTAGGGATATACATATGAGAATTTCTTCTCAAGCTCTTCCAGAGAATACCTGTCGGCAAGGCTCAGGTCTCCCGTTTCAGCCATGGTGAATTCTGTAAGTCCCTTAGCTTCACTTTCCACCGCTTTCTTTTCATCGGTATAAAGTTTTTCCGCATCTATCATCTTAAGGCTTATGGTATCAAGAACATCCCTGCATCCGATGACAGGAAGCATAAGATCAAGATAGCAATCCGCATTTTGGAAATATCCGTATGTAAGGCGTTCTCCCGGATACCCCAGATAGTCACCCATGCTCTTTTCCGCATCCTTCATACCGCCGATCATAATGAGCTTCTCACATGCTCTTGTCATCGCAACATACAGAAGCCTCATTTCCTCTGCGACTATGTCACATCTTTTCTTATCGGCAACGGCATTATATCTGAGAGTTTTAAAGCGAAGCCTTGTTTCCGTGTCCGTATATCTGCTACCTATTCCGAGGATATTATCCGTAAGAAGAGGTCTTGCAAGATCCATGAAATTAAACTGTCTTCCGAGTCCCGCGAAGATGACAACAGGGAATTCGAGACCTTTTGATTTGTGGATGGTCATTAGTTTAACCACATCCGCATTCTCGGAAGCAGCCCCTGCTTCACCCGCATCAACCTCGAATTTCTCCATGTTATCGATATATCTGATGAAATCATTTAATCCCAGATAACTGGATTTTTCATATGAAGATGCCATAACAAGAAGCATCTGAACATTCCCCATACGGCCCTGTCCTCCGGGAAGGGCTGACACCATCTCGATATAGTGATGATCCGCAGTGATCTTCTCGAGCAATTCTCTCACCGTCAGATATCCGCTCATCCTGCGATATTCATCCGTTCTATCCAGAAATGAATTCAGCTTAAGCGACAGGGCTTCCGATATTCTATCCGGGCATATATCCTCTTTTCTCCCCGAAGCCATGAGTAGCGCATCATAAAGAGATACGCTCTGTCTTCCCGCTCTTATAAGACTGATCTCATTTTCGTCAAAATCTCCGAATACCGAATGCATTACGCTGTACAGGGGAACGTCGTCCAAAGGATTGCTCAGGGTTCTGAGATACTGCAAAAGAAGACTCACTTCGGGAGTCTTAAAGTATCCGTTCTTTCCCTCGGCATACAAAGGGATACCCATCTCGGCAAATACCTTTCGATAGGTTTCGGTAACAGCGCTTACACTTCTTCTTAAGATGACAATGTCTTTGTAAGAAATATTGCGAAGACCGGGATTATCTCTGTCTCCGTTAAACACCTTCTGAGTCTTCATAAGATCACGGATCTTAAGAGCAACTATGATCGCCTCAAGCTCACTCTTATCCGATACGTCATCCATGAAGTCAGCGGCACTCACAGAATAATCCCTGCCTTCACCGCCGTTATCGGCAAACGCATCCGCCTCAGACTGCGCCGCATCCTCCATCATCTTGTTGTCATACAGAAGAAGTTCGGTTTTGCAGTTTTCGTTTTCGGGAAAAGAAGCCTTGGCAATAAGCCTTGCATCCTCCCCGTATTCAATGCCACCGCACTCTTCGTGCATGATACGCTCAAAGACCCTGTTAACACTGTCTATCACTTCACTGCGGCTTCTGAAATTACCGGACAGATCCACCTCCATATGCGGAGGGATCTTATCGTGCTGCCGCTGCTTATCGATAAACAGGTCGGGGCGCGCCTGTCTGAAACTGTATATGCTTTGCTTGACATCACCGACTATAAATCTGTCATATCTTCCGATCTCTTCCGCAGAGACGGCGGTAAGAATGATCTCCTGAACCAGGTTGGAATCCTGATACTCATCGGTCATAACTTCCGCAAATCTGTCCCTGTATTCTATGGCCGCATCCGTAGGCACAACGATAAGCTCACCGTTTTCCGTTTTGTGATCCGTCAGTATATTAAGTGCCAGATGCGACATATCGGAAAAATCGATGGTATGTCTTTTTTTCTTCTCATCCTCATATTCCCTGAAAAAAGAAATCGCAAGATCAAGGAGAACATTTACGCTCTTTCCGCTCTCTTCGATCATACGTATCTGTTCATCAAGGGGAAAGGCATAAAACTTGGCATAGAGCTTATCGATGGTATCCCATGCCGCGTTTCTGTATTTCTTGGCAGGTTCTCCGTAGGTATCCCTGACTTCTTTATCCTCATCCGTTTTGGCGGTGGAGGATTTAAGCGTACGCTTTGCTTCCTTCCTGCCTGAGAGGAGCTCATACATTCCCTCAAGATCTCCGCTTTGTGCGGTCTCTTCGATCCGCTCAAAATAATCCCTGTCATCGGAAAATGTTTCAAGGTATTTACTCAGGAATTCATGATCCTCACAGAGTCTTATGGCAGCTTCTATAAACCCCTCGGCATTAAGCGCATATCCGTAGGAGGATTTGAGAATTGTTTTCTCAAGGAGCGAACCTTTAAGATCCTCTGCAGTTTTAATGGCATGGTCTTTTTTTCTCTCTTCAAGATAATCTATGGGCCAGGGATATGAATCCGCAGATGAGCACAGCCCCATGATCATATCTTCCAGCGCAGAGTCATTATTGCCGGGGCAGAATGCTTCCACACATTCAATGAAATCGGGATCCTTATCCGCATAAGCTTTTTCAAGCACGCGGGACAGTACATCCTGTTTAATGAGTTTTGCTTCACCTTCGTCCGCAACTCTGAAATCAGGTTCTATTCCAACTTCCTGGAAATGATTTCTGATCACATCAAGACAGAATGAATCTATGGTCGTTATAAGAGCCTGATGGACCAGTGTTATCTGCTTTTGAAGATGCTCGTTATCAGGATCTTCCTCAAGCTTTTCGCCGATCCTCTTAAGTACTCTTTCCTTCATCTCCGCAGCGGCAGCCTGGGTGAAGGTAACAACAAGTATGCGGTCGATATCCGTGGGATCTTTTTCATCACAGACTAAAGACACGATCCTTTCGACAAGTACCGCCGTCTTACCGCTTCCCGCGGCTGCGCTTACAAGGAGGCTTGTGTTTCTGGCATCGATGATCTTTTTTTGTTCGGGCGTGGGATTAAATGCCATCTTCGCTACCTCCTTCTTCATTGTATTTTGTACGGAGTTTTTCTATTACTTCTCCGCGCTTTTCTTTCTTATCACTCTTAGTCTTATAACCGGGGATCTTCTTATCCATGCCGCATGCGCCGGCAAATGGGCAATAGGTACAAGACGACTTGTAAGGATCGACCGAGATCTTTCCGCTCAATATTTCGCATGCTTCGGACTTGGCAACGTTTACCGCTTCATCGATCACCATATTCATAACATCTTTCGGAAGCACTTTACTATATGAATCAAAGTCCCCGTCCTTTTTTAATTTGACATTTATGTACTTGGATGAAGCGGACGCAGGCATTCCGTCAAAGACTCTGTCCAGAAGCTTCAGTGCCTCTTCTTCGCCCAGAACTTCTCCCTTTGATCTCATCTTCTTAAGAAGTTCCTCCGCAGCTTTTTCAATCCCGTCCTGACTGTCAATATTCAGCAAGGGATCCTGAATATGGAAATATAGCATGGACGCAGGAATACCGCCGGTGTTTTCTTTTTCACGGTACATATAGAGAGGAAGCTGGATCTGTCTTCCGTCTGTAAGCATGGACAGATCTATATCCCTGTCGCCGGATTTATAATCTACGATCTGGATATAAGTTCCGTCCGCTCCGGGTGCGGTATCCACCCTGTCTATAATACCCGTCATGTGAAGATTTCTGCCGCCTCCGAGATCTATGTCCATTGAAAAAGGCTTCTCTGCCTGAACCGGTCTGAAGGAACCGGCGGAGAGCTGGTCTCTTATGATCCTGACAGAATTGATGACAAGCCTCGAAAGCCTGCGGATGTTATATTCATTTCTGGCACTGTCATGATAGATATCCATTCCGCTTTTAGAAACAGCTTCGCCCGCCAGTACGGGAATGACTTCTTCTGCATACTCATCGGAAAAAGAAACCCATTCCCTGCCGTCACTCCTAAGCTTGTCCGTAAACATCTTAAGAATGTCATGAGCAAGCGCACCTCTGTCTGATGTCTGAATCTCCGCTTCCGATGTGGGCACGAGATGTAAACCGAAACTCAGGAAATATCTGTAGGGACATCCGGCATAGGTTTCAAGTGAGCTCACGCTTCCGAAGAGATCTCCGGGATACAGCTTTCCGGCCGCTTCCGGTGAAAGCGGCAGATCCAGATACTTTTTATATACGGATGATTTAAGAAGACTTCTGCTTCCGGACTCATCTCCCAAAGCGGAAAAAAGCGCAAAGGTCTCTCCCGTTTTTTCATACTCTGCCCCTATATCGGCATAATCTCTCATGAGCATCGACAGGATCTGAAGGGCATCCTCTTTGGTCGCAACTCTTCTTACGACGTTTTCATCCTCGGGCACAGATACCTGAGCGGTATAAGGAAGCAGTTTCCGGATAAGGGGTATGAGATATGAAGGTCTAGCTGATTTTCCGTCAGTCTTAACACGGCAATAGGACATATAAAGCTCATCCGAAGGCTTGCAGATATTCATGTACAGATACTGACGCTGTATATACATCTGCCTTCGGGGCGTAGGCGAAAGCTCTATTCCCTTTTCGCTTAAGAACTCCCTGTCAAGATCCGAGATTATTCCTTTGCCGGATGTGGATGCCGGGATATTTCCGTCATTTACTCCCGCAATAAACAAAACCCTGACATTCTCCAGCCTGGTTCTTCCTATATCACCGATAAGAACCCTGTCCACATTCTTGGGAAGTGAAGCAAGCCTCATCTCTCCGATACCCGCTTTGATCATCTCGGAAAAAGTATCAAGCTTAACTTCCTCGTCACCAGTCAGAAGATAGATCTTATCAAACAGATCTACGAACATCTTCCAGATGGAACCGAATTCTTTGCTTCTTTCAATATCACCTTTTTCTTCGAATTCTCTCTTAAGACTTCTGAGTTTTTCGGGAGCATCTAATTTTACCAGTGCTTTGTATAGACTCTGAACATAGGCTCCGGCACTGCCTGCAGCCTTTACCCTGGTATCGCCTCCTTCGAATACCGATGTAATGGATATGATCTTTTCCCTTATCTCATTGATACGGGTTAAGTAATTTTCTTCTTTTCTGTGAGCATAAACTTTTCTGGTAAAAGGTTTATGCCATGCGGAATATCCTCTGATCCCGGTCTGCCTTATGTAATTATCGATAAGATCGATCTCGTACGGATCAATCCCGGACAGGCCGCCCTTTAAAAACCTTACTATACAATCCTGAGAATAATCATTAACGAAGATATCTATGTATGCCTGGACGGTTTCCGCCAGGTAATCCAGTCTGATGCCTCCGGTGAAGTCCAGGAAATAAGGGATCTTCATCAGAGAAAATTCACGTTCAAAATACGGAGCATACGCATTTATGTCTCCGCACACAATTGCTATGTCACGATACGCATAGGCCTTCTTTTCCAGAAGTTCCCTGAGCTTAACACCGATATAATGAGCTTCTCTTGCAGGATCGGTCATCTCCGATATATGTACGGAATGCGAATATGACGAAAGCATTCCCGATTTCTTCTTCCTGAAAATATTCTTTTCGATATATGACAGGTCATTGTCGGGAAGCCTCCTGTCGCACATGGACGGCTCTGCAATATCCATCCCGTTTTCGGCCGCAATCCTGAGCAATTCGGAAGCACACTTATGGCTCAGATAAAACAACTCTTCCTCACCTGCGGCAGTCCTGACATCCTCGTCGCTTGAGCACTCCAATGTAACGATCATCTCTGAGCACCTTCCCATAAGTGCGGAGATAACCTTCATCTGAACGGGTGTAAATCCGGTAAATCCGTCAAAAACTATCACCGAGTCTGGAAGGATCGATGAGACAGGAATGGCACTGCAGAGTATATCCAGCTTTTGCTCTCTCGTTACATAATGACCCGAAATATAATCTTCAAAGAGGTTATAGATGGTCTTAAGATCCGTCAGTTTACCCTTAAGCACTCCCCTCCCCAGGGAACAATCGATCAGTTCATCCAATCCGTCCGGTGAGATGCCGTACTGCATAAATTCCGAAAGAGCGCTCTTAACCTCTGCGATATAACCTGCTGACTGCAGACGGGAGCCCAGAACCGGAAGATCCTTTTCGTGAGCTGCGGCTATCTTCTGTAAGATAAGACTCATGCCCATGTCATCCAGAACGGGGATTTCTTCCTGACCTGTCTCTTCCAGTATTCTGTGGGAGAATCTTCCGAATCCGAAAACATCGATATTGAGGATTCCTTTATCCGGACTCAAGGAAACAAGCGCCTTCTGTGCAGACATGGCGGCCTGATCCGGGACGATGAAAAAGAAATTACGGTCTCTTTCCTCCCCGGCCCTTCTTATGACCTCTTCATATACGGTTCTGCTCTTGCCGGATCCGGAAGGTCCGGTTATCAGTCTGAGTAAGCTCATTTTGATTCTCCGCATCCTAATTACATACTTGCAGTACCATTATAACAAAAGGCATGGAAAAATTTTTCTCATAATCTAAGATTTTGGGGAGTTTTTGGATCTTTCAAGAGGCCAAAAACGCAAAAACCGGGAACAGGTATTTAACCCGTTCCCGGTCATATAAAGTACTTTGTTATTTGTTTTAATTCAGGATACCGTCAAGCTCCTTTGCAAATTCTTCCCGAAAAGCATCCTGTGTATACTGCGGTCCGATGATCACATCCGAAATCGGCATTTTTCCTACCGTAGTGAATATCCGGTTTGTCGATCACTCTGTCACTTGTATGATATAGGATCATTCCGTCACCTTTAAAAGAGTTTAAAGTTCTGATTGATCATGTACCAGCTTGGCATCTACGGATACCGCATTGTTAAGTGAAGGGGATAATTTCTCGGCGGTCTTACCGATCCCGCTTCCACCGGATGTAGCAAATGCGTGTACGGTCTTTCCTGCCCAGTCATATCCCTTGGCAAATGTATGGATCACTCTGGGGGCCTGTCCGTACCAGATCGGGAATCCGATATATACGGTATCATATTTTTCAAAACCATCAATCTTTCCCTCCACGGGAACATCCTTACCACCGATCTGCTCGCGGTTGCATCTTGAGATGGGATTAAGATAATTGATATCGGCTTTTGTATAAGGCTCCTTGGGAACGATTTCAAAAACATCCGCTCCGATCCTTGCGGCAAATTCTTTGGCAACCTTTGCGGTATTACCCTCCGCACTGAAATAAGCAACTAATGATGACATAATAACCTCCTGATCACAGCAATGTCTTGATACACTCTTCAATCTTACAGATGTCGGCAGTGGGCTCAAAACGTGCAACCACATTTCCTTCACGGTCTACAACAAATTTAGTGAAATTCCACTTTATATCGGGTTTCTTAGCCCAATCGGGATCTGCCTCCGAGAACATCTTCTCAAGAAGAGATTTGTACTCATGCTCTTCAAAGCCCTCAAAACCTTTTTGTGACTTGAGATAAGTATACAGAGGAAGCTCGTTTGCTCCGTTTACATCGGACTTCTTCATCTGAGGGAATGTAGTATTGTAATTAAGTGTGCAGAACTCATGAATCTCCTCGTCGGTTCCGGGAGCCTGAGCACCGAACTGGTTGCAGGGGATATCGAGGATCTCAAGTCCCTTTTCATGATAATCCCTGTACAGTCTCTCAAGAGGCTCATACTGAGGAGTAAATCCGCATCCCGTTGCGGTATTTACGATAAGTATAACCTTACCTTTAAAGTCCGACAATCCTAACTTTTCACCTTTTCCTGTAGTCACTTCGTAATCATAGATCATAATCTGTATTCTCCTTTACAAAGCATGTGTACATTTACTTGTGCGCAAGTATATATTGTAAAATGTAATGTGTCAAGTTCAATATCTATCCCTGTGAGGATCCGGGGGCAAAAAATGTCAATTCATGGTATAATTACGGCAGTTTTATCTAAACGGAGAATATGATCTTGAAATTCAAAAAACTAAAACCGGTTCATTACATCCCTGCCAGTTTCCTTCTTGCCATAATCGTGGGAACAATTCTCTTAATGTTACCCATATCGAGTGCATCCGGAACTGTGACGGATTTTCTGACCGCTCTTTTCACCGCCACAACGTCCGTTTGCGTAACCGGACTTGTAGTCGTTGACACATACGCCCACTGGAGCTTTTTCGGACAGCTCGTCATTCTGATCCTGATCCAGATAGGAGGTCTCGGAGTTGTTGCGGTAGGTTCCATGATCATGGTCATGACAAAGCGAAAGCTTTTCCTTTCCAATCGTATGCTTCTAGGAGATTCCCTTAATATCGACGGAAAAAAGGGACTGGTACATTTCCTTAAAAGAATGTTCCGCGGAGTTATCATCATGGAAGCATCCGGAATTATCCTCTACTCAATAAAACTCATTCCTATGCTCGGATTCTTCAAAGGGCTGTGGGCTTCCATATTCCAATCAATCTCCGCATTCTGTAATGCCGGCATGGATGTCATCGGTCCAAGCAGCATGATAGATCTTCGTGATTCAAATCTTCTTATGATAACGACTATGGCCCTTATCATACTCGGGGGTATAGGATTCGTTGTATGGTTTGATGTGATCGACGGAATCAGGAATATGATCACCTATAAATACGGTCTGCGCAAAGGATGGTCACGCCTTCCCGAGCACACCAAGGTTGTTCTGATAATGACAGCCTTTCTGATACTCTTCGGCAGTATCTGCGTCTTCGCCGCAGAATACAACAATCCGGATACCATCGGACTGATGAATCTCGGCGATAAAATAATGAACAGCTTATTCCAGTCAGTCACTTACAGGACGGCGGGATTTGCATCCGTTCCTCAGGATCAGTTGACTGAAATATCCTGCATAACCGGATACATCCTGATGTTCATCGGCGGATCCCCAATAGGAACCGCGGGCGGTATCAAGACCATGACTGCATTTCTCTTTTTTATAAATGCGTTTTCTTATATAAACGGGAAGTCGGAGAATGTTGTTTTCCATAAAAGAGTTCCGGAAGAACTCATGAAAAAATCCGCTGCGATAATCTTCTTCAGTCTGACTGCCATATTTATAATGGATCTTCTCCTCATGTCAAGAGGAGGCATAACTCATACGGATTCTCTCTATGAGGTTATCAGTGCACTCGGTACCGTAGGTCTTTCAAGAGGACTTACTCCAAACCTTGACAGCATCGGGAGGATAATAATCATATTATCAATGTATCTCGGAAGGATCGGTCCTATTTCAATGGCCATATTCCTTGCCAAGGGAAATAACTCAGAGAATTCGATCACACACGCAAACGGTAAGTTTTACGTCGGTTAGGAGGCATATATATGAAAAAATCGGTTGCAATCCTGGGTCTTGGAAAATACGGAAAAAGTCTTTCGGCGAATCTGTACCGTATGGGTGCGGATGTGCTCGCGGTAGACTGTAACATGAAACTTATAGAAGAAATTTCGGATAAATGCACATCGGCGGTCTGCGCCAATCTTGCCAATGAAGAAGAAGTAAACGCTCTGGGCCTTAAGAATATGGATATCGTAGTCACTGCAATGGGTGGCGACCTTGCCGCATCGATCCTGTGCGTCACTGTCGCCAAAGAGCAGGGTGTTCCGATAGTAATATCCAAAGCATCCTCGGACAGAATGGCGTCAATCCTCAAGAAAGTCGGTGCGGATAAAGTTATAGACCCGGAAGGTGAAGGCGGAGCTCGTTCTGCCAGAATAATGGTCTCCTCTATTTTTAAGGATTTCTACGAGCTCGATGAGAATATGTATATGATAGAAATGGCTCCGCGACCCGAGTGGATAGGCAAAGATCTTATCGAACTGAATCTCAGAGGAAATATGGGACTGAATATCGTCGCTGTACGTTCCAAGGGCAAGCCGTTTCGTTTTGTCAATCCGAAATCAGTTTTTACCAAAGATGACGTACTGCTGATAGTAACGGAAAAGGGAAATAAAAAACTAAAGCTGTAATAAAATGCTTTTTTGCTTATACAATATCCCATCCCATGAATAATACGCTCAGCAGTTCGGTTAATCCTACAATGATCAGGCAGATCTTGCCTACAATATTGGGCTTCCTGATCTCTACGGGAGATATGAATCCTATTCCGACTACAACGAGCATCAATACATATCCTGCAGTTCCTCTGATCCCGAATTTATTCTGAACAAGATATGCAAGGGGCAGGAGAACTGCAATGGTCGTAACGGGTACACCGTTATAATACTTTCTTTTCTCTGTAGTTGCTTTCTGCCTGTCCTCTTCACTTACATTAAAATACGCAAGTCTGATCAATGCTGCCAATGTATATAATGCAGATACAAATGCAGCAACTAATGTCCGGCCGGTTATCATGAATACAAAAATGGCAGGCATCACCCCAAAACTTATCAGATCACAGAGCGAATCAATCTGTATTCCGAATCTCTTCTCTGCATCGGTCCTGGTTCTGGTCGAAGCAATGCTTCCGTCAAACATATCGCAAATTCCGGCAGCCATCAGCAGAATGACCGAATCGAGATAATTTCCGGCAAAGGACATCAGTATACCTGCGAATGCAAACAGCATTCCAATATAGGTGAGGATAACGGTGTAGTTATAATAACCGAGAGGTTTCTTCATTTTCATTTATATACTTCTCCAATATTCAGGTATTTATTTGATCATTCCGAACAGTAACGAATATGCAAGTATGCACCAGGGTTTTCCAAGCAGTATTATCCTGATGAATCTCCTTGAGTTCATTTTTATAAGTCCGGAAAAATAACACAGAAAATCATCCGGGAAAAGAGGAAGGAGCGTTGCCACAAACAGGAAATTGTCATAGGATTTCTTTTTACAGATACGCTCGGACCACTTTTTGTACTGCTTCTCTGAAAACATTGCCAGTACAACATCCATCCCAAGCTTCCTTGCTATAAAATAGGAAGCTATCGAGCCTGCACATATACCAACATAATTACAGATAAATCCTACGGTCGTCCCAAATGCCATAGCTCCGGCAGCGCACCCCAGATACCCCGGCAGCACCGGTACAACAACCTGAAAAGCCTGAAAGACAGTCAGCACCAAAGGACCTACGATCCCGAACTCACTTATAAACTTTCTGAAATCCTCAACCGAAGTGATATGCTGTGCGATCATGTATTTAAGAAAAACCAGCAGGATAAACGCCGTGAGCACCATAGCACAGACCCTGACCAGCTTACCCTTATTGGGACTACATCCTTTTTCGTTCTTTACATCCATCCGCAGTACCTCTTTTCGGACATCTTTGACCGAAAATAATCTATCATCCCAAAATTAAAATAGTATTGAAAGATTATTAAAAAAGCACGCCCGCAGGCGTGCTCAGAATATTATTGTAAAAACAGTCTTTTTATCGGGAACGCTCGATACATCTATTGTTCCGTCATGTCTCGAAACGATCTCTCTGGCAATTGATAGACCCAGACCGAATGAGCCGCTGTTTCTTGACTGATCCGTTGTATAAAATCTGTCAAAAATATGCTCCAGTTCGTCTTCTTTAATACCCGGTCCGGTATTTGATACTTTGATCTTGGTACCCGAAGCGCCTTTATAGCATTCAAGGGAAAGCTTTCCACCGAATTCACTGTTTTTGATGGCATTATCCAGGAGAATGGCAATGAGCTGCCTGATCTCATCCGAATTGCCGTACAGAATGATCTTTTCCTCTATATCGAAGTTAAACTCTCTGCCCTTCTCGAAAGCTACGCTTTCGTATGTCAGACACATTTCCTGTACTACATCGGAAAGTGAAAATGCTTTTTTCTCATCCAGCTTGCTTTCTTCCAACTTGGACAATGTCAGAAGATTTTCGATAAGTCTGTTCATGCGTGCGGTTTCGGACAGGATATTCTTAACATATTCACTGTCCTTACCGCTGATATCGAGCGCCTCGGCATTTATACTGATGGCTCCAAGAGGAGTCTTTAATTCATGACTTGCATCCGAGATGAAGCGCTTTTCTCTTTCAAGGGCCTCTCTTGCGGGAAGAGTTACAAATCTCGACAGAATAAAACTTATCAAAACGATCAATACTATACCGAATGATATCAGAATGATCCTGCCCAGAATCTTTCTGACAGTTCCGTCATACATACCGGGTTTAAGTGCAACAAGAGATATGGTTCCGTCACTGTTTGAACGGCAGGAGAAAACATAACCGTTTATCTTATACCTGTCAGAATCTGCATTAAGCATCTTGTAGATTACTTTGTCGGGAATATAAATCTTTGCATCATTCGTCCCGATGATCCGTTTGGATATTATGTTACGATCTTCATCAGCAACAACGTATATGATGGGTTCATCTTCAATTATTTCGTCAAATATAAGATCGCTGTTGATGGGTGTCTGATCATCGAATGCTTCACCTTCCAGCAAAATACCCGCAAGTCTGAGCATGTCTCTTTCATACCAGAAATCCTGATAGATATAATTTCCTATCCATAGTATGGCAATCAGTGCCGTCATCATTATCGTCGTTACAATGACGAATTTCTTACGAATGCTTTTTTCCATCATTTTCCTCTAACGAATAACCGATATCCTTCTTGGTTACTATGGCAGCTTCCGAGCCGATAAACTTAAGTTTCTTCCTGAGAAACGATACATATACCGCAATGCTGTTATAATCGCTTTCATCATCTATTCCCCAGATTTTGGAAGCGATGGTATTGTGAGATAAAATAATACCCTTGTTAAGCATCAGATATTCCATAAACTGATACTCTTTTCCTGACAATTTAACGGATTTTTCTCCGCGACTGAGCTTATAAGTAGACTGATCAAGCATAATATCGAATGCAGAAAGATTGTGGGAGTTCTGATCACCTGTAAGGTCAGTGCCGTTTCTGAGTCTTGCTTTGATCCTTGCAAGCAATTCCCTGGAATCAAATGGTTTGGTCAGATAATCATCGGCTCCGTGATCAAAGCCCGCGATCTTATCATCAACCATGGATCTTGCAGTCAGAATAATGATCGGAGTTTTAATACCTTCACCTTTTACAGTCTTAAGTACGTCGAGGCCGTTCATTCCCGGCAGCATAATATCCAGAAGAACAAGGTCATAAATACCTGTCCTGATATAATCAAGCCCGGAATTTCCGTCATAAACCGCATCGGATTCATAACCGGCACGGCAGAGTACCTCCTGCAGGCCCTCAGCTATTTCTTTTTCATCTTCTACAACAAGTATTCTCAAATCAGGTTACGCTCCAAGTATTTACATACATATACCTATATAATAATTCCTGTCAAACTCAACATACAAGAAGGGGGACGGTGAACCGTCCCCCATTTTTTAATAAACAATTTTCCCTTCTCTTTTTGCAATATATTGGTCACGTGTATAATCCAAACCACATGTCCCTTCACCGTCATCACGCATTTTCATTTCAAACCAACGAGCATAACGAGCATTTATAAGTATATAATAAAGTTCCAACTCTTTAGATGGATTTTCATAATAATCTTTAACCGATTGATAAGTCACACCGTCAAGATTATAAATATCTATACAAACTTCCAGATCCACCCCATACAAGTCGTGATATTTTTCCACCATATCATTTACTGCATTTCCTATGCTGTCATACTCTTTTCCATAATCTTCTTCGCAGGTATCTGCATTAAGGTATATTGTAAATGTCATATCGTCAACAACAGGGTAGAAACTATATGCCGTTTTAACATCAAACGTTCCATCCCTTATACAATCCCATACTTTCGGATAATCTGTCCAAGTATCTATCAAAAAGAAAGGTTTACATTTTACAATTGATTCACCCAGTCCCTCTCCTATACTTTCAGAAAAAAACATTTCTTCTTCCCTAGCCATTATTGCCCCAGGATAAAAATCCCGTGAAATAATTCCACGCTCGTCGCATGAAACTTCAAATCTCGTGCCCGGATCATCTGCAGGGTAGCATATTGCTTCATAGGTTCTGGTGCTGGAATCATTTATAGTCACAGATTCCACAACAAATTCTTTCTGATAAGTTCGTTTCAAATATGCACTAAATTTTTCAGCAAGCTCTTTTTTAGAATTTCTGCACCCTGTAAGGCATACAGCAAAAACTAACGCCGTAAGAATAAATACACTAAACTGTTTTATCTTTCTTTTTAAATCCATACAATATCCTCTAAAATCTAAGTCAAGTCTCCGTAACTTATATCAATTTATAATATAGGATAATTTCCCGTCAACCCTGATAAACACTGAGTTTTATATAACGAAGGATATAAAAAGAACAGCTTTGATTTAATCAAAGCTGTTCACAATGTCACTTATTCTCTGTTTTTAAGAACTTCTGCGGGTGTCATGTGGCTTAATTTACCGGTAAGAAGAAGGCTTACCAGATTATAGAAGATAATGATAGCGGCATAGATCACAAGATAGTAATACCACTCAAACTTCAAGGGCAGGCCGCAGGCAACGTTTGCCACAAACATAGGGAACATCTTGTCCGTAATGATCTTGGCAAGAGGTATCGCCACAAGTGCTCCGATGGCAATGACTGTTTTATTTCCGTCCAGGTAAAGCTTTCTGACTTCCTTCTTATTAAATCCGAAGATCTTCATAAGAGAAATACCAAAAGATGCTTTGTCGATCATGACGGATGTCATGAGATACATTACAAGACAGAATATAACGGTGCTCATTCCTATCAAAAGAGTAAAGACAGGTGCCATGAGTTCCACAAACACACCGGAGGCTTTGTCGATGTCCGCCTTGGTTGTAACTGCATAAAGTCTTCCCTCTTCAATATCCAGCTTGTGGTCAGCCATGACCGCATTGTAATAATCATCCGATTCACCGAACAGTTCTCTCATGCTGTCGATGTTCATAAACACGGTAAGTCCGGAACAATAAGGAACTATATCTTCAACCGTGAATGCATAATCCATATCGTTTGCATTATCCGTAAGTACAAGTTTATCTCCAACGGAAACACCGTACTTGCTTGCGACCGCGTCTGAGATGACTATCCTGTTTTTGGCATTTACTGTTTTTACATTAATAAAAGGATTGTCATCATCGATGCCCATTACAGTAACGTCTATGGTATATCCGAGACTCTCCTTCTGCAGGGAAGTGATAAAGCAAGCCTCTCCACTTTCGGGAACTTCCTTGGGAGGATATTTTAAGGTGTACATGTACTCATACCGTGTATCCCTGCTGGAGTATTCCCCGATGTGTTTACACAGCACGTAACAGTTAAGTCCCATCATAAAGATCATGAGAGAGATGGCCATCCCCAGGATTACGGTAAGAACTGCACGCCTTTCACGAAGCATCTGTCTTATCTTGAACTTCCTGATAAAGGGCATATTGGGAAGAGCGATGTCCTTGCTCCTTGAAACCTTCTGTTCATTTCTGATAAGAGAAAGAGCGCTTCTCGACAGACTCTTATTGATAACAAGGTAATTGACGATGATGCTGACAACAGGAGGCATCACTACTGCATAGACTATCAGATATGCGGGAATAACCTTATCAAATGCAGGAATAGAATAATAGTTGTAGGAATCCGATGTCTGCCAGCTACTTCCAAGTCCGCTTAAACCTACTGCGGCACCGCATATCCCACCCAGAAGCGAGATTACGGTTGGCATAAAAATGTAA
>JAEEGK010012920.1_pt1 | contig 18898 bp, 11 predicted proteins | sample 8958771 | NCBI WGS metagenome assembly JAEEGK01 (sample SAMN16246547, study PRJNA631951) | gut metagenome | biome: gut microbiome; feature: rumen; material: SC-attached | host: Bos | place: Iran: Karaj | collected 2018-10
ACTGCGCGCGCCGAATACAGGCTGAACCTTCGCCACGATACGGCGGACGAGCGGCTTACCCCGAAAGGCTTTGCTGTCGGGCTTAAAACACAGGCGCAGCTCGACAAAGTTAACGAGAAGGTTCACGCCCGCGACGAGATACTGGAGCTTCTTCACCGCAAGCCGGATGCAGAAAACCCCGGTTACAAAGAGGCGTATTGGAATGCCGCTCAAATTGATTTTAAGTATGAGCATTATATAGAAAAGCAGGACAAACGCGTCGAGAAAATGAAGCGCATGGAAAACGCGCGCATTCCGGCGGATTTTGATTACGGTGCCATTCCGGGGCTTTCTGCGGAGAGCCGAATGAAACTGGAAAAGATTCGCCCGGTTACGCTAGGACAGGCGAGCCGCATTTCTGGCATCCGCACATCGGACGTGATGCTGCTCATGGTGTATCTGCGGTAAGGGGGATGTTGCGCGAAACTTTATGCGCGAGGCGGCGGTCGGCTACTCTGCGCCGTAAAAGCAAATCAATAATGCAAATTCATAATTATTCCACTGTACTTATGTCTGTTTGTTTGGCTCGAAAACCGAGTTTGGACGAGCAGGCTTTTTTTGAGCATCTTAGGGAGGTTTTGAAATGCAACGATTCTCAAAATTTTTCGCATTGCTTTTCGCAGCGATGCTTGTTTTTGGGTTGCTGGGTTGTCCACAGACGACACCAGAGCCAGCCGAGCCACAGGAGCCTGTTGGGGTAAGAGGAAACCCCGCACCGACTTATACCGTAACTTACGTAGATGGCGTAGACGGCGCAGAAATTGCAGTTCCGAGTGATACGACAGCGTACCATGCTGGCGACACAGTCACTGTCAAGTTCGAGGGAATCGGAACCCGCGACGGCTATACATTTGCGGGATGGAGCAATGGAACAACAACATACGCAACCGGAGGAACAACAACATTCACGATGGGAAGCGCGAACGTAACGCTTACGGCTCAGTGGCAAGTATATATACCAACTTATACCGTAACTTACTTAGATGGTGTTGACAGTGCAGAAATTGCAGTTCCGAGCGATACGGCGACATACCACACAGGCGACACAGTTACGGTAAGTTTCGGGGGAATCGGAACACGAAGTGGCTATTTCTTTGCTGGATGGAGCGATGGAACAACGACATACGCAACCGGTGGAACAACAACATTCTCTATGGGAAGTGCGAACGTAACACTTACGGCACAGTGGTTGGCTTACATAGGTACAAAAGGTCCGAACGAAGCAAAATCTGTGGGCGATATTGTCTTTAAGGACGGAACTGCAACACCGTACAGCGAGAATTTGACTCTTACCAATGCGCAGAAAGCTGCCGCAGTCGCAATTATTTTCTACGTAGGAACAGGAAATGCGACAGTTGGCTCGAATGAAAATATTCTTGGACAGAAAAATCTTGGAATCGCTTTGAATGATAGTTCAACTGAACAGACTGAACAATTTACTTGGGGATTAGGCGACTTCTGTTCCGAAGAATTCCGGGCTTATCAGGTAAGTGAATATTATAATACTGATGGAACATTGAATTCGGACTATTCGCCTGTTAACTTGTCTGTGCCTTATTATAAGTTTGATGGTTCTACACAGATGGATGGACATTTCCGCTGGTATTTTTATGGAAGTATGGATGGAAGTGCCAATACTTCTATTGTTCGAGATTCCTATTCAACAAATGGGTCTAGTTATAATGATGCCTTTGGGTGGGTACTGAATTACGGACAGAATCACGGGATTACCGGAACGTATGCTTCAGGTTGGTATCTGCCGACTATAACAGAATTACGTATATTATATGATAAAAAAGAAATTATAAAAAACGCTTTCACAAAAACAGGTAAAACGGATCCGTTTGGTGATAATGAGAATGCAAGTAAAGAATATTGGTCTTCTAATCAATATACTCCTATAAATGAGTGGGGGCAAGATCAGAGTAACTGCGCTTTCTGTTATGATATTGGTTATGGGCATGTAATAGGAAGTGCTACAAAAGCTAGCAAAGGTGACGAAAAATACGTTCTCTGTATTCGCCAGTTCTAATGGCTATTCTGCGCCGTAGACGGGTTCGTCTTCGGCGGCGAGAAGTCCGCCGGTCGTGCCGTCGAGTGTGCCGGTCGCATTTGTCGCGCGAGCCTCATCTGTGTGTGGCACATGGCTCCCTGCGGCGCCTTTGTGTGCCTCGATATACTCGTCCACGGCGGTGTACCGCTTGTTAATGTGTACCTTTGTGCCACCGTCCGCAAGCAGCTTTGCCGCCGCCGAGCCAGCTTCCGTAACTTGCGCGACAGGTACTGAAAGCAGCTCCGCTACTTCATCGGGGAACTCGCGGCACTTCATCTCAAAAGTTTCAAGCGTCCGGTACTTGTTTATAATGAGCTTCGCGCGCTTTTTCCCGATGTGCGGCAAGCTCTCGAAACGGCTGACAACGTTCGCTTTCGTGCGCAATGCTTGGTTCCGGCTTGTCGCAAAGCGGTGCGTTTCATCACGGACGCGCTGCAAAAGCCGCAGGGCATCGCTTCGCTTAGGCAAACAAATAGGCGTGCTGCTTCCCGGCAGATAAAGCTCTTCATCCTCTTTCGCAAGACCCACAATCGGAATATCAAGATTCAGCTCGTCAAGCACGCTCTGCACCGCATTCACCTGACCAATGCCGCCGTCTATCATGATTAAATCAGGCATTTCGCTGCCTTCGCGGAGCAGCCGCGAGTATCTTCGGGACGAAGCTTCGCGCATAGAGGCAAAGTCATCTATCTTGCCGTCTGTCGTTCTTAGGCGGAAAAAGCGGTAGTTCTTTTTATCGGGATTACCGTTGTAAAAGCTTATAAGACTTGCGACAGGCAGCTTTCCGCCGATATGCGCAATATCGAATCCTTCTATGCGCACAGGAAGTGACGGCAGCGAAAGTATCTCCTGAAGCTCCTGCATCGCCGGAATATCGCCCCTCTCGCGCACTCGTCGTATAATATCTTCTTTTGCGTTCTGGACAGCCATTTCGAACGCCGCTTTGTGCTTTGCCGGAAAAGCCGCGCTTTTTGCGGAAGTCCCGTTCGCCGGAACGACTTTTATTGACGGGCGAACTTTCAACTGCTCCTTGAACCACCGGCGAATAAGCACCGTATCGGTTTTGGGCGGCACGAAAATAAAAGCCGGGCAGTTTTCTTTTTCGGTGTAGTATGCTGGGAAAAATTCCGTCATCACCTCATCATCTTCTTTAAGGCTGAATGTCCTGTAAATATCGCGCGATTCAAGCTTGCCGTTCCTCATGCGCAGAACCGCAAAGCTGATAAGGCTTCCCTCGGTCGCGTATCCGATGTAATCGCGTGAATCCGGGTCAAAATCGGAAACAGTATTTTTCATGTGAAGGATTTTTACGGCGTTGATTCCGTCACGAATCCGCGCGGCTTTCTCGAATTGAAGAAGTTTCGCGGCCTCTTTCATCTCATCTTCAAGTTTTTTAAGGTTTTCCGCTGGATTTTCTTCAAGTAAGCGCTTTATTTCATCGATAAGTTCCATATAGGACTCTGAAGAAATTTTTCCGCAGCAAGGCGCGGAACATTGTCCCATGTGGTAGTAAAGACACGGTGTTTCTTTTTTTACGAATTTTTTGCACCGCCGCAGTTTGTATTTTATGCTGATGTTCTCCAAAAACGTTTCGAGAGCGGAAACGTCGGGGAACGGGCCGTAATAGGCAGAGCCGTCTTTTACCATAGACCTTGTTTTGAAAAGCCGCGGAAACTTTTCGTTCGTAATACGGAGCATCGGGTACGATTTTCCGTCTTTCAGCTCTATGTTGAAGTGCGGAGAATACTTTTTTATCAGGTTGTTCTCCAGAATAAGAGCTTCGTACTCGTTCTGGGTAACGATATATTCAATTGAATGTGCGCGGGAGATAAGAATACGTGTTTTTATGTCTTTCCGCCCGGAAAAGTAGGATGAAAGCCTGTTCTTCAGGTTTTTTGCCTTGCCTACATAGAGAACGGTGCCGTCTTCATTTCGCCAGAGGTAAACTCCGCTCGATTGAGGCGCTTTGAGTGCTGTTTCGTGTAGTTGTCCGCGGACTGACTTATCTGTATTCATACGCAATTATGGTTAGAAAACAAATATATTTTTTTTCAGCTTTTTGTCTACTGTTCTCATGCTTAATTCAGCCGTTATTTGGTGAGCAGACGCTCGTACTCGGCGGAAAACAGGGATGGAAAGGCGTTTCATATACAAAGGACGTTACAATCGGCACTGGAAGATACGGATACGACAGCTACATGCTTTCGGAGCAGACGATAAATCCTGATGATTCAACAGATTTGCTGCTTACTTTTGAAAACGGCAATGTTTCAGATGATACAGGCAACTACACTGTTGATTATGATGAGGTTTTCGTTGGCGACAATTCCGCCCGAGGCGAAAAAGCTGCTCTTTTCAGAAGCGAAACTTCCGGCATAAAACTTACAGGCAGTCCCAATTCTCTTTTCGGGAGGCAGGGTCTTGCCGATTCTTTCTCAATTGAGTTCTGGCTTTGCCCGCTTGCCGCAGGAAATGGCGAGGTTGTTTTCTACTGGCGTTCATCGCGGAACTTGGAAAGCTACTCACTTTATCAGAGTATCTCCGCCTCTGTTTACGGAAGCCGGATGCGTTGGGATTTTACGAATGTCTTTGACACAATGACAGAAGAAAACTCCTCATACAGCCTGATGGGGGCATCAATTCTTATTCCTGGAAAATGGTCGCATCATGAGCTTACTTATGACGCAGAGACAGGCATGCTCGAATACAAAATGGATGGAATGACTGAAGACATTTGTTTCATTACGGATACAAAAAAAGAACGCGGAACTGTTTATGAGGCACACTTGGGTGTTCCGGCTTCCATCGAGATTTGTCCGTCTTACACAGGCTGGCTCGACAACTTCTGCATACGGAGGAACAGCGACTGCAACGAGGATGCGATGTTCCTTTATCCGGAGAGTGGCCGTTTTGAGACAAATATTTTTACGCTCGGCAGCAACGGAGCCGAAATCCTTTCAATAGACGCGCTGGCTACAGTTCCTGCGCAGACGTGGGTTGAATATTATATCCGCTCTGCAGAAGAGAGAATTGACTGGCTTGAAGATTCTCCAGAAGAAGCTCCTGAATGGCGTACTTTCACGCCGGGCGAAACTCTCGAAAATGTGGACGGCGTTTGGTTCCAGCTCGCTGCAGAGTTGTATTCCGACGGCGCTTGTTCCATATCTCCATCCGTTTCGGAATTTACTGTGACATACAAGGAGCATGAGCCTCCTGTAACTCCGTATAACCTTAAGATTGTAGCCGGAGACGGATATGTTGATCTCTCGTGGTCTGGAACAGCTGGTAACAGCTTGAGCAACACGGCGGGTTATAAAGTCTATTACGGAAAACGCCCCGGTGAGTATTTGGGTAACGATGCCGCCGAAGGCAGCTCCCCGATATTTGTTGAAAAAAACAGCATCAGAATTACCGGACTTGAAAACGGGAAAATATATTATTTTGCGGTGGCGGGAGTTTCTGCCTCTTCCCCGAAAATTATAGGTCAGCTGTCACAAGAAGTGTACGCAAGACCGCTTCATAGACCATTGCAGAAAAAGTGAGTTGATTATGGGCAACGACAAGAACGATTTTACTCTGAACAGGGCGGACTCCGCTCTTCTCGCCAGGGATTTTTCTCTGGCTGCTCGTCTTTACAGGACTGTTCTCGCAAATGAGCCTACGAACAAAGATGTCTATCTTAAGCTCGGCTCAACTTATGTAAAAGCTGGGCAAGACGATAAAGCGGAGAATGCGTACCTTAACGTGCTGCGGCTCGATTCTTCGAATTTTGAGGCGTTGAACAGCCTTGGCGGAGTTTTCAGACGGCTCGGCAAATATCAGGATTCAATAAAAGTTCTTGACCGCGCGCTTAAAATCAAAGACAGCAGCGAAGTTAAGTACAACATGGGTTTTACGTACAAGCTCATGGAAAAATACGACGAGGCGGCTGAATGCTTCACGGCTGTAATCGATGCTAATCCGAATGACGTTCTTGCTTATAACCATCTTGGCGCGATACAGGCAAAGCGCGGCGACCACAAGAAGGCATTGCAGACTTATTGGAAAGGACTTCAGGTTGACCATAACCATCCGGTTCTTCACTACAATTCGGCGTTGAGTTTTATCGCCCAGGGTGAATACAACGAGGCTCGCGAATCGTTCGAGAATGCGCTTAGGGCAAAGCCGGGCTGGCCGGATGCTATGAACGGACTGGCCGAGCTTTATCTGCACGAGCAGGATTACTCGCAAGCGCAGGAACTTATTTCGCTGGGATTAAAAATCAACCCAGATAACACAAATCTTGAAGTTACTCAGGGCAGACTCCACGTAAGGCGCGGAAATTATGCCGAGGCTGAGTCTGTTTTCCGAACAGTTCTTGAAAAACGCCCGAATGATTATGCCGTTATGGGGCGGCTTGAGCGCGTCTACGAAAAGCAGAATATGTTTGACGAGGCGTATGGCGTTCTTGACCGGATGAATCAGAATGAAGCAGGTTCGAGCGATGCCGGAAAAAAAGATTTAACTTACAGGAAAATACAGCTTCTCATAAATCAGGGAAAACTCAAGGATGCCGGTGAGCTTTTGAATAAGGAAAGAGCTTCTTCCCCGAATGACCCGGATGTTCTGAATCTTTTGTCGCAGTATTTTATTCGCGCAGGAAAAACGGACAAGGCACACGGATGTTTCAAACGTCTTTGCGAGGTTAAGCCGGGAGCCGTCAATTTCCTTTGGGATGCCGCAATGCAGTTCAAACGCATGGGCGATTATGCGAATGCGGAAGATTATATGCACAAATATCTGGAGAAACGCAGCGACAATCCGGAAGCTTTGTGCTGTCTTGGCGACATTTACGAGGATCAGAAGCAGTACGAAAAGGCGCATGAGGTGTTCAAGAAAGTCCTTGAAAAAGATGCGACAAACCTGCGGCTGGAAGAGGCTGTCTCAAGAGTCGGGGCGCATGTGGACACGAATAAGCGGAATACGGCAGATATGTCGGAACTCCTTGCAGATGATACAGGAGATAAGTCGCCGGAAGAGCTCCAGGAAAAAATCAGGCTTTACGAGAATTCTGTCGGCAAGCTTGAGAAATTCGCTGTTTCAGAAGATCAGAAGCCGGATGATAACGCTGTTGGTGACGACATCGATTCTGTCGAGAAAATAGATTTTGACGAGCTTCTTAAGCTTGAGTACAAAGATGGCGACGATTCCGATATGGAAAGCGATTATTCCAACTTGATTATGGAAGAAGATTCGCCAGTTGATTTTGAGTCAGAGGAGTTTGACGACAGAAAGAAGATTCTGGACAATTCCGATCTTGTGCCTAAAGATATGCCGTTCGAGTTTGCAGCTGGTTCTGAGGATGATTCTGGATTCAATCCTTTGGATTACAACTACACACCGAAATATTCGCCTTCTGAGCAGAACGAAGTTCTTGATGTGGACGGTTCTCCGTTTGAGGATGATGATTTTGACAAAGAGGAAACGGTTGATGAGAAACCAGAGCCAGAGCGCTATCCGCAGCCGTATCCAGCGCCTTATCCGCCTCAGCAGCAGTATCCTGCATATCCGCCGCAGCAACCACCGCAGCCGCAGTATCCTCAGTATCCACCGCAGTATCAAGGACAGCAGCCGATGCAATATCCGCAGAGCCCGGCGGGAGTTGGCGAGCCAGCAATGTCATCGCCAGAACCTCAGATGATGCAGCCGCAAATGATGCCAGACCCGGATATGATGCCTGCTACGAAAGCAGAACAGAGTCCAAGCCTTATGGACAGCGGATTCGAGGACGATCCTGATGTTCAGCCGTCGGGTATGGCAGAGCCGGGCGAGACAATGCCCGAACCGGAAATGATGCCGGAGCCAGAAACTATGCCTGAACCGGATGATAATTACTTCGGTGGCGAGCCGGAACCAAAGTCCTATGACGATATTCCTTTTGACGGAATAGGGGAGCCGTTTACTGGTTTTGACAACGATGGCGTTGATGACGGCGCTCTCAGCGAAGATGATGATATATGGGGCGGCACTCCTGATGAGGAAAAGCCGTTCTATGAAGAAGATGTTGAGCCGGGTGAAAGTGAGCTGATGCCTGATGAAGATATTCCGACGGACGCAGTGTCTGGTGAGCCGGGAGCTGATGATGCTTCAAATGTGCCGGAGGAAGGTGCGCCCGATTTTATGGACGAGCCGCCTGTGGAAGATTCTCCAATAGAAGAGTCTCCGGCAGAAGATGTGCCAATAGAAGAAGATGTTCCGCTGGACGGTTCCTCGGATTCGGGTGAGGGCGAGCCAGCGTTTGGAGAGCCTTCTCTTGACGAGCCAGCCCCAGAAGAGCAGGATTTTGGCGAAGCAGTTTCTGGTGAGCCCGAAGAGTCTGTTCCTGAAGCGCAGGAGCCTGATTTTGCAGATGAGCCTGAGTCCCGCGATTCCGCCGCAGAAGCAGAACCTCGCGAAGAACACAAGCCGGAGGAAACTCCACATAATGAAGAGCCCATTCATAATGAAGAACCTCTTCATCGGGATGAGAAAACGACTATGGACCTTGTTAGTGACGCATTGCAGAACGTGGTGAACGCGCCTGTGAAGAAAGATTTCCGAGATGCCGCAGACATGTTCAAGACACTGCGGAATTTGAGCTCAAGCCTGCCGCCTGTACAGAAAGACGCGTTCTTCAACAGCCTGAACAAGCTTAAGCTCGATTACGTTATTGAGCGGCTTTCTGGAAAACCGGGACTTTTGTCTGCGGCATCAGCGATTCGCAAGACCGGCGGAATCGCGGGCATGAAAAGCGACAATAAGCCAAGTCTGCTGAAAACGATGTCGTATATGCGCACTCTTATAAAGAGTTTGCCGGACGCGTCTCAGTCGTGGTTACTCGGCAAGGAAGTTGACAAGATAATTAAGCAGACAGAACAATAGTCTATGCGCAAAACGCAGAAGGCGATCGCGGTTAAATCCTAATAATCCTTGCGTGGGTGAGGACTTTGTTGCCGTCTTCCGTTATGAGAATGTCGTTTTCAAGACGGCAGCCGCCAAGCTCCTCGTCGTACAGACCCGGTTCCAGCGTAACGACCATACCCGGCTTGAACACGCATTCCTGCGGCGCTCTAACCCTTATTCCAGGAGCCTCGTGGCACTCAAGCCCGATTCCGTGACCAAGACTGTGCGGCATTGTCCGCTTTGCTTTTGCGAAAACTTCATCCGCTTTCTTTGACGCGGCTTTTACAGGAACATCCTTCACATAAAGTCCAAGACATTCGTTGTACGCTTTTTCAACGAGAGCGAGCTGCTTTTCCTGACCTTCGGAAAGCGGACCTTTCGCTATCGTTATCGTTACGTCGCTTGTGTAGCCGTTGTAGATAACGCCAAAATCAAGGATGGAAAGTCCCTGTGCCGGGAACTCGCCTGCTGTGTAATTCGGGAAACAATGTATTCCAAAGCTTCTTGCGGGACCTGCGGCAAGTGTGTCGAATCCCGTTCCCTCGCATCCGGCGGCTCGGCATTCGCGCTCAATAAGAAGCGCGGCATCCGTCTCAGTTTTTATAGTGCCGTCCTTAACTCCGGCTTCAATAGTATCAATAAGTTTGTCTGTAATTTCCGCCGCTTTTTCTATGCAGGAAATCTCGTATTCGTCTTTTATTGCGCGCATGTTCGTGGCGAATTCCTCGCCGCCGTTCTCGCGGCAGATAACGTCAAATTCAGAAAGTCCGTCAACGAATTTCAAGAATTGCGGATACGGAGTCGAGCCGGGAATCTCTACGCGGACGCTTGCAGGAATCTTCAGTTTTTTAAGTGCTCCGGCGGCTGCCTTTACTTCCTGCCGCTCGTAGCGTGTATACGGAATGATGTGGTCGGCGCACGCAATTTTGTTTGCGAGAATCTCGTCCCACGGAATGAGAACGCAGTCTCCGTCAAGTGCAATGCAAAGAACCGCATCCTGTGGGTGGCCTGTGAAATATCGGATTGCAGGTGACCTGTGCTCTTCCGAGTCGATGAAAATCATTGCGCCTATGCTCTGCTTTGAAAGCCATGCGGCTAAATCTGCGCGGCGCTTTTTGTATATTTTAATCATTGATCTTTCCATGTCTTATTTTCTCCTTAAAAATTTTCCCGTGATTTTTGATATCAGCGGATCTTTTGTTATAACGAGCAGCAGCACTCCGACTGCCGCGAAAACAATTCCACAAATAACGAGCGGTACTCCGTGATCGATGAATCTGTTGCCTGTGCTGAAAAGCGCGAAAACCGGTTTTTTAATCAGATACGAAGCGGCTGTCGCTATTACAGAGAACAACATGATGCGTAACGCGTAAGAGAAGGTGCCTTTTATCATAAATTTTGCATTGGCTATCTCTTTTTTCTGCATAAAAATAAAAAGTACTATGGTGTTCACCGCACTTGCAATTGAAAGTGCGAACGCAATTCCTGCACCTTTGAAAGGTTTTGCAAGGCAAGCGGCGACAGCCATGTTCACGGCAAAACAGATAACTCCGGCAATTGTCGGGGATTTCGCGTTCTTTTTCGCATAGAACGCCGGCGAAATAATCCTGTTGATGGCGATGAAGAACAAGCCTGTCATGTGGCACAGGAACGCTTGGTTCGTGAGCATTACCGATTCTTCGGTGAAGTTCTTTGATTTGTATACAAGAGTTATCAAGCTTTCGCTGAACATCATCGCGAAGAAAGTTACCGGAATCGCGATCAGCGTGATTATCCGAATTGAGGAAAGCAAAAGATCGTCAAACTCTTTGTGAAGCTTTTTCTCCGCAAAAGAGGTAAGGTCTGGAAGAATGACTGTTCCAACCGATACTGCGAAAATACCAAGGATAAGTTCCTGCAAACGGAGCGAGTACGAAAGACTCGACTGAATTCCGGGGCCTGCGTTTCCGGCGAGCCACATTGAAACAAGGTCGTTGAGCTGATATGCCGCCATTCCGAAGATTGTCGGCGCGACAAGGCGGAGAACCTTTCTTGTTCCGGGGTTTGTGAACGCTTTTTTGAGCGTCGTGAACTGGACTGTCCTGCGCTGTTTGAGCACGAAAGGCAGCTGGAACAATGCCTGCACGGAACCGCCGGCTATAACGCCTATCGACATGGCGCGCGCCGGGTTTACTGTATATGGTGAAAGCAGATATGTCGCAAGAACAACGATAAGGTTGAACAAAACAGGCGTGAAACCTGACGGCGCGAAAATCTTCATTCCGTTCAGGATGCCCTGGAAAAACGCCGCTACCGAAATAACGATAAGGTACGGGAACATTATGCGCGCAAGAATCGTCATCTCGGAAATAAGTTCCGGGTCGGTGCTTTCAGTGAAAAACGGTGTGATAAGCGGCGCAAACAGAATACCGAGCAGCGTGAAAACTGTCGTCAAAAAGGAAATAAGCGTGAACGTCGCTTTAAGGAACTCTTTTGTCTCTTCTTTTTTCGTTGGGTCAACTTGTTCCTGCTCCAGATAGCTCTTGAAAGTCGGGATGAACGCCACGGATATGCTGTTCTCCGCGAAAAGCCGCCGGAAAAGGTTCGGCAGCTGGAACGCGAATGTGTATGCGTCGGCAAGAAACGAAGTGCCCAAGAAAGCGGCTTTCGTCATTTCGCGGACTAAGCCGAGGATGCGAGAGAGCAGCGTAAGGAAAGAAAGGCTTATTCCAGAGCGGACAAGCGACTTCTGGTTTTTGGAGCTGTCGCCGGCGGATTTTTCCTGTGCAGCGGATTGCGCGTCTGATTTTGCGGAAACTTCAGTTTGAACTGGTTCCGGCATTTTCTGAACTGTTTTTTCGTTTTCTTCCATAAGACAGCAAGATATTATCACTTTATAACGCACTGTGCAATTCTATTCGACTTCCTCAGTTATTCCCGGAATTTCCGGGAAAAATTCCCAGGATTTTCGGGAAAAAATCCTTGGTTTTCTATTCCTAATTACTCAATACAGAAAGAAATAGATGTGATACACTTTTTGTAAACGATAACTTTATGGGAGTGATTTATGGCGTTTTGTAGTAAATGTGGAAAGCCGGAGTTAAAACCGAACGCAGATCTCTTTAGCAATATTATGCTTCCATTGCATGTTATGCTTCGCGTCAGTCACGTAATCTTTCAAATCTGTCGTAAAATCGTTCCCGGCGCGGTTGGAGATGAGGAACTCAAAGAAACTCCTCGCTTCCTCATCGTCAATCATCTTAGTACATGACGGCGCATAAAAAAAGTGCTTGTACGCCCTGTCTCCCAGTTTTGTCTTTCCGTCCTCGATGCAGATATTCTCGAAAGTGGACACCGATCGTACATCCTGCCGGTGTCCTTTACGAACACGTCGAGTCTGATGCCCTTCGCGTCATAGTCAAGTTCAATAGTTTCCTCGCTCCTCATGTTCATCTGCTCGATTTTGATTTTTAGAAGCATTTCGAGAAGGTGCTTGCAAGCTTCCGGATGATGCCTCATTACCTTGTAGAAGATGAAATTGTTCGCGAGCGTTGCCTGTTCCCATTTTTCTTTCTGCGTGAGGGATTGGAGCACCTTTAGTTCCGAAGCGAGTACATGAGCGAGCGCAGGAATGAGCCGCGTTAGACGGCGAAGTGCGCAAAGCCCGACCGGCGCAAGGACAACATTCGTGTTGCCATTGCGTCGGGCACGCCCTGATCCCAAATATCTATCTTTAAAATATTATACATAATTGAATTTGTGCTTGATTATCATTACTATAAGCGCATGAATTACAATCAGCTCTCTCTCGAAATGCATGAGAAAAACAATGGCAAGCTCGAAACTACGAGCATGGTTCCCGTTAAAACTCGGGAAGATTTATCTACGGCATATACGCCGGGCGTAGCCGAGCCCTGCCGGAAGATTCACGCAAATCCGGATGATGTATACAAATACACGTTGAAAAGCCGCACGGTCGCCGTTATCTCGAACGGAACTGCGGTTCTTGGGCTTGGAAATATCGGGCCGGAAGCAGGTCTTCCTGTTATGGAAGGCAAGTGCATTCTTTTCAAAGAATTCGCGGGAGTTGATGCGTTCCCACTCGTCATCAAGGCTGATACGCCTGATGAAGTCGTTACTTTCTGTAAAGCTGTCGCACCTACGTTCGGCGGCATAAATCTTGAGGACATTAAAAGCCCTGAGTGCTTTGAGATAGAGGACAGGCTTAGAAAAGAGCTTGATATTCCTGTTTTCCACGATGACCAGCATGGTACGGCTATCGTTGTTACGGCGGCTCTTATAAACGCGCTTCGTGTTGTCGGCAAGGAAATGTCGAAAATCCGGGTTGTTTTGAACGGACCGGGCGCAGCAGGAACTGCAATTATCAAAATGCTGATGACGGTCGGCGTTAAGGATATTGTCGCCATCGACTCTAAAGGTGTTATTTACGATGGTCGCGGAAGTACGGGAAGTCACAAATTGTGGCTTGAGAAGAACACAAACCCGCGCCACGTTACAGGAGAGCTGAAAGACGCTGTAAAGGACGCTGATGTTTTCATCGGTGTTTCAAAGCCGGGCTGTCTTACAAAAGAAATGGTTAAATCGATGGCTTCTGACCCGATTGTTTTTGCGATGGCGAACCCTGATCCGGAGATTTACCCGGAAGACGCAAAAGAAGCCGGTGCAAGAGTTATTGCGACCGGAAGAAGCGATTATCCGAACCAGGTTAACAATGTGCTGGGCTTCCCCGGCATTTTCAAAGGCGCACTCAGCGTACGTGCGCGCGATATAAACGACCAGATGAAAATTGCGGCGGCTTATGCAATCGCGGATCTTGTAAGCGATGAAGAGCGTCGTGAGGAGTACGTTATTCCGTCTCCGTTCGACAGCCGTGTTGTAGAGGCTGTTTCAAAAGCTGTCGCAGAAGCAGCGGTGAAGAGCGGAGTCGCGCGCGTATGAGCCGCAGGGATGTTTTAGTTTCGCGGGCTTGTGGCGTTTTGCGCGAGGTTAGCTTTGTGTGCGAGACTTGCGTGAGGTGCGCGATATGAGCAATATTCGTGAGATAGACGCGGCGGAAATTACGGAAGCCGTAAGCCGCTTGTGCATAAAGGCGAACTTAGAGCTTCCTCAGGATGTCGTGGACGCGCTCCATGCATCCGTAAAGACGGAAGATGTCCCGCCCGCAAAAGAAACTCTCCAGTTGCTTGAAAAAAACTTGGAGATTGCCGCGTCGCGCAACATCCCTGTTTGTCAGGATACCGGTGCCGCCTGCGTTTTCGCTGAGATAGGGCAGGATGTCCACATTAACGGCGATTTTGAAGCGGCTGTAAACGCAGGCGTGCGTAAGGGCTATGTCGAAGGATATCTTCGGAAAAGCATCGTGAAAGACCCGGTGCGACGTGGAAACACTGAGGACAACACCCCTGCATTTATAACGACACATCTCGTAAGTGGCGACAAAATAAAGCTGACAGTCCTTCCAAAAGGCTTTGGAAGCGAGAACATGAGCCGCGTCGCCATGCTTAAACCGGCAGACGGCTTGGACGGAATAAAAGAGTTTGTTCTTGAAACAGTACGGCTTGCGGGGCCGAACCCATGCCCGCCAATCGTTTTGGGAATCGGTATAGGCGGAACCTTCGACAAAGTGACCGCACTCGCCAAAAAAGCTTTGATGCGTCCGCTCAACGAAAAAAACTCTGACCCGTTTTACGCAGATTTGGAAAATGAGTTGCTGACCGAAATCAACAAGCTTGGAACGGGTCCGCAGGGATTTGGTGGCAGAACGACGTGCTTGGGTCTTGCGGTTGAAGTTATGCCGACGCACGTAGCAGGAATGCCTGTCGCGGTGAACGTCAGCTGTCATGTGACGCGCCGTGCGTCCGTAGTGCTGTGATTTGCGCGTGGCAGAATTGAGTTTCGTGGCAGGACGCGGTTTTAGAAGCAGTGCGCGGTTTTAGGAGCAGTGCGCGGTTTTAGGAGCGACTTTTATGGAATATAGAATTACAACACCAATAGATTCAAACGACCTTGAAAAACTTCGCGCGGGCGACACGGTTCTGCTTTCCGGAATTGTGTACACGGCGCGCGATCAGGCGCACAAGCGGCTTTTCGAAGCGTATGAGCGCGGAGAAACTTTGCCGTTTGATCTGAAAGGCAGCGCGATTTACTATGTTGGACCAACACCGGAAAAAGCTGGTGAAGTTATCGGCTCCGCAGGTCCGACAACAAGCGGCAGAATGGACAAGTACAGCCCTCTTCTCCTTGATCTTGGCAACAAAGTAATTATTGGTAAAGGTAAGCGCAATCAGGCTGTAAAAGATTCTATTGTAAAGAATAAGGCTGTATATCTTGGGGCAATTGGCGGAGCAGGTGCGCTCATGGCGGAAAGCATCAAAAGCGTTGAGGTTATCGCGTGGCCGGACTTGGGCTGCGAAGCTGTCCGTCGCCTTGAAGTGAAGGATATGCCGCTCACTGTCGTCATAGACACACAAGGAAATGATCTTTACGTTACAGGTCCTGAAAAATACAGGGCTTCCGCATTATAAAGCTTTTGGAGTTCAGGTTGTAATTGACATCTGAATTTTATATAATAAAGTGAGTTTTTATTTTCTGAGCAAATATAACTTTATTTATGTTCTGACGGGACGGATTTTCCGTCATGGATCTGTGGGCAAACTTGCGGAGTGAAACATTTTTTCTCTGGGAATTGTCCAATAAACTGAGGTACAGATGATAGTTCTTAAAGAAAAAGCTGATGTAGATATTGTTCCTGTTCGGATGGGTATAGATGTAGGCTCGACTACCGTTAAGGTTGTTGTTCTTGCTGATGACGATTCCGTTATTTACAGCGAATATGAGCGGCACAGAGCGGATATCCGCAGTACGATTATCGCGGTTGTTACGCGCGCGCTTGATGCGATTGAGCAGAAGTGCGAATACGGCGAAAAACAGACGGTAAGCGTAAAAGTAACGGGTTCGGGCGGTCTTGCCGTTTCCCAGTGGCTTACGATTCCTTTCATTCAGGAAGTTGTTGCTTCAACGACGGCTGTTCAGAAGATAATCCCAAAGACAGATGTTGCAATTGAGCTTGGCGGCGAGGATGCCAAGATTACATATTTTACAGGCGGCGTTGAGCAGCGCATGAACGGTACTTGTGCCGGTGGTACGGGTGCTTTCATCGACCAGATGGCGGCTCTTCTTGAGACTGATGCGTCCGGTCTTAACGAGCTTGCAGCCGGTGCCACGACAATTTATCCGATAGCGGCACGGTGCGGTGTTTTCGCCAAAACTGATATTCAGCCGCTTATTAACGAAGGCGCGCGCCGCGAGGATATTGCGGCTTCTATTTTCCAGGCTGTTGTAAGCCAGACAATCTCTGGACTTGCTTGCGGAAAGCCAATTCGCGGAAACGTGGCGTTTCTGGGTGGTCCGCTTCACTTCCTGGACCAGCTGCGGCACAGATTTATCGTTACGCTTAAACTCCCGGACGAGGCAGTTCTTGTACCGGAAGATTCTCAGCTTTTTGTTGCAGCCGGTGCCGCATACTCCGCCGAGCGGACGTATACATGCATAAATCCGTCTGAGGAAACTGACGTTTTCCGTACAGCCGCTGAATTCAAAGAGGCTCTTAAAAGTCTTGTAGATGCTGAAATGACAGAGGTTCAGCGTCTAGATCCGCTTTTCAAAAACGAGGAAGAGCTGGCGGAGTTCCAGAAACGCCACGCTGCGGAGAAAGCCGCTGCTGGCAACCTTGATGAAGCGACAGGCCCTGTTTTCCTCGGTCTTGACGCCGGTTCCACAACGACAAAATCTGTTCTTATCGACGAGCAGGGACGTATTCTTTGGCGTTTCTATGACGTTAACGCCGGAAACCCTGTCGAGCTTGCGGTTCGCGTCCTTAAAGACTTGTATCACAAGCTTCCGCAGAATGTTTACATTGCACGCACAGTTTCTACCGGCTACGGCGAGGCTCTTTTCCAAGCCGCTCTCAATGCGGATGCCGGTGAAGTAGAGACTATAGCGCACTATCGCGCGGCTGACTTCTTTGTTCCGGGTGTCGAGTTCTTGCTTGATATCGGCGGTCAGGACATGAAGTGTCTCCGCATGAAAGACGGTGCGATTACGAATATCCAGCTTAACGAGGCATGTTCTTCCGGTTGCGGAAGCTTCCTCGACAACTTTGCGCGCTCGCTCGGTATGAGCGTTCAGGAGTTCAGCAAAAAGGCGCTTCTTGCAGAGCATCCTATCGATTTGGGAAGCCGCTGTACCGTCTTTATGAACAGCCGCGTAAAGCAGGCGCAGAAAGAGGGCGCGACTGTCGCCGATATTTCTGCAGGTCTTTCTTATTCAGTTATTAAAAATGCGCTTTTCAAAGTTATCAAACTTAGAAAAGCATCTGATATCGGCAAAAAAGTTGTCGTTCAGGGCGGTACTTTCAACAACGACGCGGTTTTGCGCGCGTTCGAGAAAATTGCCGGTGTAAACGTTTTCCGCCCGGATGTGGCGGGTCTTATGGGCGCGTACGGTGCCGCACTTATCGCGCGCGACCAGTGGCGCGAAATGCCGCCAGCTGTCCGCAGTACGGCAAAAACCGGGCTTGCAACGCTTAAAGAACTTGAAGATTTCCACGTTGATTTGGAGCTCCGCCGCTGCGGACGCTGCCAGAACAACTGTCTGCTCACAATAAACACATTCACGACAGGCGATGAAAAACGCCGCTTTATCACAGGAAACCGCTGTGAGCGCGGCGCGGAGCAGCAGGAAGGCGACGCAAAGACAGTAGATGCCGGAAATGCTGAGAAAACCGCCGTTGCGGACAAAGCAGAGCGTGCCGATATTCCGAACCTTTTTGACTGGAAATACAAGCGCCTTTTTGGCTACAAGCCATTGCTCGCTGCCGACGCGCCGCGCGGAGATGTCGGAATCCCGCGCGTCCTCAATATGTACGAAAACTACCCGCTGTGGTTCACATTCTTCACGGAGCTTGGTTTCCGCGTGAGGCTTTCTCCGCGCTCTAGCCGCAGCGTATACGAGCTTGGTTTGGAGACGATTCCTTCCGAATCTGTCTGCTATCCGGGAAAAATATCGCACGGACATATACAGGCTTTGCTCAACTGGGGCATCAAGTTCATCTTCTACCCATGTGCTCCGTACGAGCAGCAGGAAGACTCCGGTGCGGGCAACCACTACAACTGTCCTATCGTAACGAGCTACCCAGAAGTTCTTAGAAACAACGTTGACGCGCTGCGGCAGGATTCCGACATCACCTTTATGAATCCGTTCCTGCCGATTTACGACAAGCCGCGCCTGGCTGTTCGCCTTTACGAAGAGCTTGGACCAAAGTTCAACATTTCGCAGGAAGAAATAACAAAAGCAGTAGATAAAGCTTGGGCGGAGCAGGAAAAGTTCCGTCAGGAAGTAAGAGCAAAAGGTGAGGAAGCTCTTGAGACTATTATCAGGCGCGGCCTCAACGGTATCGTACTTTCCGGCCGCCCATACCACTTGGATCCGGAAATTAACCACGGTATCCCGGAAATGATTACGAGCCTTGGTATCGCTGTTTTCACGGAAGACAGCGTTGCAAGCTTTGGCGCGATAGAGCGTCCTCTCCGCATTGTTGACCAGTGGACATACCACAACCGTCTTTACCGGGCGGCGGCGTTCACATCAGAAATGCCCGACTTGGAGCTTATCCAGCTTACGAGCTTCGGATGCGGACTTGATGCGGTTACTGCCGATCAAGTTGAGGAAATCCTTTCCTCAAAGCACCGCATGTACACGCTCATTAAGATTGACGAAGGCTCGAACCTTGGTGCGGTGCGCATCCGCATCCGAAGCCTTATTGCCGCCGTAAAAGAACGCGAGCGGAACAGGCAGACACCGGAAATCCGTTCTGCGGCATATACG
>JAEEGK010012923.1_pt1 | contig 18895 bp, 15 predicted proteins | sample 8958771 | NCBI WGS metagenome assembly JAEEGK01 (sample SAMN16246547, study PRJNA631951) | gut metagenome | biome: gut microbiome; feature: rumen; material: SC-attached | host: Bos | place: Iran: Karaj | collected 2018-10
GCATACTGGTCTTTCAGCCCCTTGGGATTCAGGCCAATCCAGCTGTAGTGTGCCCAGAAGAGCGGGCCGCCCGTCTGCTCGGCGCCATTGTGCTTGAGTTCCAATGGATAGCCGTAGGGGGCCGCATCGCTCTTGATGCCTCCGCTGCGTGCCCATCCCTTGTGATAGCACGAGGCGGGAACAGTGTGGGTGGGCGATGCCGCTGCCAGCACATACACGATGAGGCACTCGTTGTAGCCCTCCAGCGGGAAATTCATCTCCCACTCATACTCGGGCGACCAGTGCCAGTAGAGGACGTCCTGTCCGCCACGGGTGTACCAGTCAAACTCCATGCCTTGCCACAGGGCATTGATGCGTTCTATCAGTTTTTTCTCGTTCTCGACGTTGCCGTTCAGGTACTGGCGGGCACACAGCAGGCCCTGCATCAGGAAACAGCTCTCCACCAGGTCACCGCCATTGTCCTTCTGGCCAAAGGGCTTTACCTTGCCCGTGGGGCCGTTGATCCAGTGCGGCCACACGCCGTGAAAGCGGTCGGCACGCTCCAGGAAGTCCACGATGCGCGTCAAACGCTCAACGCCCTGGTCACGGGTGATGAAACCGCGTTCCATGGCTACCACCAGTCCAGCGATGCCAAATCCGCTGCCACCCGTGGTGACCACGTCCTGGTCGTGTTCGGGGTACTGGCCGTCGAGGTGGATGCGTTCGCGTGCAAGGCCCGAAATGGGCTCCGCACCGTCCCACATGTAGTTGAAGTGGACGCGTTCGATGTAATCGAGCATGGCGTCGTCGTTGACAAACGACTCGGGACGAGTAGGCTCCTTTTCAGGAACGGTATTGCTGGTTTCGCTCTTGCAGGCGGGAAGCGCTGTCAAGATGGCGAGCAGCAGTATTTGAAAGATGACTTTGTACATATTTTACTGGAATTAGTGGTTGATTTTAACTGTATTGGAAAGCGGACCGCGTCCCGTCTCGGCCAGGGCTTCGATGGCGAAATAGTAATCGGTGCCCAGGTCCAGGCCGCGCAGGTCGTATTGCGTGTCGCCGTTGACGGTGATGCAGTGGTAGAGTTTGTCGGGGGCAATGCCGAAGTAGATGTTGTAGCCGTAGGCTCCATCGACGGGGACCCAGGTGATCATCGCGTTGCGACGGTCATTCTTGTCGCGCTTGACGGTAAACTTCTTAACCGCCTGCGGTAACGTGCCCTCGGCTTTGCCAAAGACCCGCACCTCGCTCAGGCAGAAGTTGCCGCCTGAGGGCATGTGCAGGTTCTCGATGCGCAGATAGCGTGTATTGAGCGCCTCGCGCAGTTCTATATAGTCGTGCGGTACATCACGGTCGTTATCGCTCTTGTCCACTGCCAGTGTCCAGTGCTTGCCGTCGTCGCTGGCCAGGATGCGGTACTGGTAGTAGATGTCGTTGGCGCGGTTGTGCTGCACCGTCTTGTGGTCATAATAGTTGAGTTGCAGGGCATGTACCTCACGCATGCCGCCAAGGTCCATCTCGACCCACTCATCACTGCTGCCGGTGGCGGCGCTCCAGTAGGTGCGCATGTTCTCGTCGGTGAGGCTGGCGGCGGTCAGCAAGCTGTCGCAACTCGATACAGCGCAGTGTTTGCCGTAGGAAAGCAGCATCCAGCCCGTTAAACGGTCGGCCGGATTACTGATATCGTGGTCGGCATTCCAGGTGGGATAGTCACCAAAGGCCGTGATGCAGTACATCACGCCATCGCCATCAAAGGCGGTGGGGTAGAGGCCGATGCGTCGCTCAAACTTGTACTTGAGCGAGAGCATGCAGGTGCCCACGTGCCAGTAGTTGCCCTTGAGGTCGGTAAAGGTGCCGCCATGGCCCACGCCTTGGACGAAACCGCCAGGTTTGTAGCTCATGGGGTTGTGACGCTGGTAGGTGAACGGTCCCAGCGGGTGGTCGCCCACATATACACCGTCGGCATAGACCTTGAACTCGGTGCCCGGCGCGCCATACTGGAAATAGTATTTGCCGTTATGTTTGGTCATGAAAGCGCCCTCCATGAAGGGCTTGAGTGTCACTTCGTCATCGTTGTTCATCCCGAAGCGCTCCCAGCCGTGCTTGTCGGGTTGCAGGAGCACCAGGTCATGAATCTCGCTGACGGGTGTGAAGTCTTCGCGGCTGATTTCAACGCCCTTGACGGGATACTCGTTGCTTGAGCCGTAGTATTCGTAGAGCCGGCCGTCATCGTCGAGGAAGACGCAGGGGTCCCATGTGGGCAATGTGTTGCGCTCCACGGCACGGCGCCAACGGCCGTTCTTGGGATTGGTCGAGTACCAGATGGGCAGGCCCTCGTAGGTAGAGCCTGTATAGAATAATGTGTCGCCTACTACCCAGGCTGCCGGTGCACACTCGTCGTCATCGGCGGGATAGCGCTGGAACGAGGCTTGGCAAAAGTCCCAGTCGCTCAGGTTGCGCGAATAGTGGAAGCCGCCTTGATTGGTCGAGAACAGGTAATACTCGCCCTTGTAGGCGAGCCCCATGGGGTCGGCACTTGAGCGGAAGGAGCCCCCCTGGCGGGTATTGTTGTTCCAAGGCTCGTAGTTGTAGCTGATGTTGAGAGGATTGCAATAGGTGCTGGTGGCCTTGTCTTTAGGGTCATACCAGCGCGTAGCCTGTGCCTGGCGGCGCGGTGCGGCAATGCTACCGCCGGTCTTGACAGGCAAGGTGATGTTGACTGCATGCTCGCTGGCATCGCGGGTGATGATGGTCATTTCCTTGCCCGGAAAATGCACACACAGCCGGGTGTCGCCGTCGGTACCCACAAGGCGGTAGCGGCCCTGCGCGTCGGTATTGCAGTGCGCCGGGCTATAGAGCCACATCACGGTAGCGCCCTCCAGCGGATTACCTTGGCTGTCGGTCACCACGCCGGTCACCTCATAGCTGGTTACAACCGGGATGTAGTAATCGCTCACCTGTCCCTTGACCACCTTGACCGAGTCGTTGTTGGCACTGGCTGTCAGAGCGGTAATTATCGCTATAGCGGCAAGAAAATGTTTCATGTCGATGATAAGTCGCTATGATTTTATAAAACTAGTTCTAGTCCCTAGTTGTTTTGTTGAGGCGGATGCCTGCAAGAAACTAGGGACTAGAAACTAGAAACTCGTTTTATTCGCTCTTGGGATCGTTGACCAAGGTGGGCACGGTCTGGATTTGCGTCAGGGGCAGAGGATAGTATTTCACGTTCTCGCTCCAGCCGCTGAGCACGCTGGCAGCCAAGCCGGTGCGGATGAGGTCGTTGTAACGCTCACCCCACTCGCACACGAGCTCCATGCGACGCTCGTCAAGAATCTGTTCAACCGTGACATTGCTCATCGTCGGCATCTGTGCACGCGTGCGCACCAGATTGAAGGGCTGGTCGCCATTCTTGCCCTGGCGCACCTTGGCCTCGGCATTGATAAGCAGCACGTCGGCATAGCGCAGGATGCGGATGTTGTTGTTCGAGCCGTACTTGGTGCGGCCGGGCGTCAACTGGTTGGTGGGCGTGTAGGCCTTACCGTTCCAGGTGTTGGTGTTGTTGACATTGCCCATCACGTTGATTTCATCGCCATCGCGGGTGGTCGTGCCGCCAAAGAGCACAGAGGTTTCCAGACGGATGGTCTCGCCACGGGCGCGGGCCCAGTTGATGAAGTTGTCGGTAATACCCACAAAGTTCCAGCCACCTAGGTTGCCGGGACCCTGGAACACGAACCACTGGTCGGCGTCAATCATGTCGCCGCTGCCCTGGCCAAAGTCGGTGCACTGGCACTCCATCAGGCTCTCGTTACACATCTTGCCGGGAATCTTGAACAGGTTGTAGAAATCGCTGTAAAGTTGGAACTTGTTGCTCGAGATGATGTCGTCGGTCAAGGCTTCGGCCTGGGCATATTCGCCACGGTTCATGCGGACTTTGGCGGCAAGCGCCTCGGCGGTGTAGGCCGTCACGGCGCCAAAGTGTGTGGCCTCGTTGGGACGCACCTTGGGGCAATTCTCGATAGCGTACTGCAAGTCCTCGAGCATGTAACTCTCAACAGCGTCCTTGGTCGAACGGGTAAGGTCGCTCTGGTTGTTGTCGCGCAGGATGGTCACGTCGCCAAAGGCCTGTGTGAGCCTGTAGTAGGCATAGGCGCGCAGGATGCGTACCTCGCCGCAGTAGGCGCGATAGGTGGCACGGTCGGCATCACTGGTAATGTGCTGCGCATAGGAGTCGAGCGATGTCAGGGCGCCGTTGGCTACCTTAATCATGCCGTAGTACTGGTTCCACATCTCGTTCAGGCCCCAGAACGAGTTGTCGTACCTGAAGTTGCCGAAGTCGACCAGCAGACCCTGGTCGTCGACACGGCCGCTCCACACGTCACCGTCACGCACGATGGTCAAGGGCCAAATCACCCAGTGCATGCCGCCGGTGCGCAACTTGGCATATACACCCGAAACGGGCATATACATCTCGCTGGTTTTGGTGTAATCCACATCCGACTCGGGAAGCGTGTTCTCGGGCAGGATGTCCATCCAATCATTGCAGGAGGTGGCACCCACCATCAGCAGACCTGCAATCATGATATATTTCAGAAATTTCATTGTCTTTATCTTTTTATGATGTTTGAAAAACTTGAAGAATTAGAAGTCGATGGTTACACCAAAGGTGTAGGTCGCGGTCAACGGATAAACCTCGGTGTCCCAGCCCTCGGGATCGTTCAGCTCGGGAGTGAAACTGTTGGCCTTGAACAGGGTGAGGGGACGGTCGGCAGTAGCGCTCAGGCGCAGCGAGGGCAGGGTGTAGTTGCCCATGTGGATGTTCCTGAAGGTGTAGCCGAGCGTGACGTTCTGGATGCGGAAGAAGTCGGCATCCTCAACAAAGAACGAGTTTACGCGCTGGTCGCTGACGTTCCACGAGCGGATCCAGCCCTCGGCCGACGGATACTTGTTGGTCGAGCCTGAACCGGTCCAGCGGTTGGCTACCTGGTCATGGTCGAAGTTGTAGTTGGACTGGGCGTAACGCAGGGCGCGCTTGCGGTTGTACATCTGGGCACCGGCGTTGCCATAGGTGGTCACGGCGAAGTCCAGGTTCTTCCATTGGAAGCCCAGGTTGATGCTGTAGATGAAGTTGGGCAGATAAGAACCCAGCGTGGTGCGGTCCTCGCCGTTAACGATGCCGTCACCGTTCAGGTCCTTGTACTTGAAGTCGCCAGGCTGCAGGCCGTTGGCTTGAGCGGTCTTGTCGCTGGCGCATTCCTGTTCGGTCTGATAGATGCCATCAACAACGTAGCCGTAGAACGAGTTCATCTCCTTGCCCACAAACTGGTAGGTCTTGCCTCCGGCGATGTAGGGGTTGCCCGACAGGCTCTTCACCTCGTTCTTGAGGTAGGACAGGTTGGCGCCGATGTAGTACTTGAAGTCGTTGCCCACACGGTCGGCCCAGTTGATGCTCACGTCAACACCGGTGTTGAGAATCTTACCGATGTTCTGCAGCAGTGTGCCGTTCTCGAAGGGCAGACGCGGAGCGATAACGGCCTTACGGGTCATGCGGTAGAACCAGTCGATGTCAACGCTCAGGCGGTTGCTCAAGGTGGCGAATTCAACACCCACGTTGGTCTCGTCGACAACCTCCCACTTCAGGTTGGTGAAATAGCTGTTGTTCTGGAAACCGGCGATGGTGGCGTTGCCAAACACGCCCGACGACCATGAACCCGTCGATACCGAGCGGAAACCGTCGCTGGCGGGAACGGCGTTGTTACCCAAGCGGCCCCAGCTGGCGCGCCACTTCAGGTAGTCCACAACCTTCTGGTTGTCCATGAAGCTTTCCTTGCTCATTACCCATGCGGCACCAAACGAGGGATAGTAGCCCCAAGTCTCCTGGTACTTGCTGGTACCGTCGGCACGGAAGGTGGCCATGAACAGGTACTTGCCCATGTAGTCATAGTTGATGCGGCCAAAGTAGCTGTTGCTGCGGTAGCGGGTACCGCCATCGCTGGCGCGGCGGCTGTCGCTCTCGGTGCTGATGTCGATGTACTTGTAGGCATCATCGCCGTCAACGATACCGTAGCCGATGCCGTACAGGGAGTGGTACTTGTCCTCGCGCAGCGACTGACCCAGCATCACGCCCACATTGTGGTCACCGAAGGTGTCCTTGTAGGTCAGCACATTGTCCCAAATCCAGTTGTTGAAGGTGGACTCGGTCTTGCTCACCCATGACTTGTCGTTGCGCTGTACGGCGCTCACATAGTATTCGGGCATGTAAGTGCGGTTGTGGATAGCCGAATAGTCGTAGGAGTAGCTCGTCTTGAAATTCAGCTTGCTGGGGATGAAAGTGATCTGAGCATAGAAGTTGGTCAGATACTTGTTGATGTCGTTTACGCTGTTCTGGTAGTTGGCCGTAGCAACCGGGTTGTAGAAGTTGTTGGTAAAGCCAACCGTCTCTGGCGAACCGTAGTGGGTGGGGAAGGTGTTGTCATACTTCTCGTCCATCACGGGATAGATGCCGGGAGCGTTAAACGCCTGCTGCCAAGCGGCATTGTTGGGCGTGCGCTGTTTACCCTTGGAGAAGATGCCGTTGAAGCCCACCTTCAGCCAGTTGGTAGCCTCATAGTCGAGGGCAGCGCGGAAGTTCATGCGGTTGTAGAAGTTCTTCACATCCATGACACCATCCTGGTGCAGGTAGTTGATACCCATCGAATAGGTGGCTTTATCGCCACCGCCAGTGATGGTCAGGCTATGGTCGGTAATGATAGCCGTGCGCAGCAACTCCTTGTACCAGTCGGTGTTCGAGCCGTAGGTCCAGTTGTGGAAGTCGCCGCTGTAATTGCCGCCAAAGCGGTCGATCGAAGCCTTCATCGTCGACACATAGGCATCGTAGTTAGCCTCCATCAGCATGGTGGCATACTCGCTCGAAGAGGCCATCTTCAGTACGTTGGTGGCCTTCTGGATACCCACGTAACCGTTGTAGGTAATCTTGGCAGGCTGGTTCTTGTTGCCATGCTTGGTGGTAATCAGTACGACACCGTTGGCGGCGCGCACACCATAGATGGCAGCTGCCGAAGCGTCCTTCAGCACCGACATGTCGGCGATGTCGTTGGCATTCAAGAAGTCGATGTTGTCATAGAACATACCGTCTACAACATACAACGGGCTGCCGCTGGTGAACGAGCCGTTACCACGGATGTGGACCTTGGGACCCTCACCCGGGGTACCGCTGTTGACCACGTTCACGCCAGCCACCTTACCCTGCATGGCGGCCATGGGCGATGCTGCAGGCACTGCCAGCAGTTCTTCGCCCTTGACAACGGCAATGGGCGCCGTCAAGTCTTTGGCTTGGGCCGAGCCATAACCGATGACTACTACCTCGTCAAGGTTGCGCACATCATCCAGCAGCTGGACATTCATCATGCTGCTGGCCTCCATCTCCACGGCCTGCATGCCCATGAAGGTGAATTTCAGGATCGCGCCATCGGGCACATTGGCAATCTCGAAATTGCCATCAAAGTCGGTGACAGCTCCCATCGTGGTCCCCAGGACCTTGACGGTAGCACCGATCACGGGCTCGTTGACCTGGTCAACGACCGTACCTTTTACTGTAAGTGCCTGTGCACCAGCAATGGCACACGTCACCGCGAGTAAAAGCATCAGGAATCTTTTTTTCATTCGCTTGGTGTTAAAGGTTAATAAAAATATAGTTTATACTTGATTTGTGTTATATCTAATATTACAAAAGTATATAAAATAAAGCATTTGGGCAAATTAATATTCATATATAGTAATAATTTTACCCATAAATTCCATTTTTTTTACTACTTTCGGCACCCAAACACTTTGCCCCACCAAGAATAATAAGTCATTACGATAATTGATAATGATGCTTGAATAAAGTAAAAAGGGCCAAAGTTGCTGGCAGGGATTTGCGGTTACTATGGGGACTTTTTGTGGAGTGGTGTGGGGATTCGTTTTTTTTGAGTAATTTTGTGGGTGGAATGGGACGTGGATTTGTTATAGCGGCGCCTAATAGTGGATCGGGCAAGACTACGGTTGCTCGGGGGCTGATGGCATTGTTTGTCCGCAAGGGTTATCAGGTTCAGCCGTTTAAGTGTGGGCCTGACTATATCGACACCAAGTTTCATGCTGCGGTGTGTGGCCGGGCAAGCATCAATCTGGATACGTTTATGGCCACGCCAGAGCATGTGCGGGAATTGTTTGACCGCTATGGCGCGGATGCCGATGTGCGTGTTGTCGAGGGCATGATGGGCCTGTTCGACGGCTATGACCGCGACAAGGGGTCGTCGGCCGAGATTGCCCGTGTGCTGGACCTGCCTGTCGTGCTGGTGGTTGACGCCAAGTCGGCGGCCTACTCGATGGCGGCGCTCATTTCGGGCTTCGTCAATTTCCGTAAGGATGTGCGCATCAGTGGCGTGATATTCAATCGTGTGGGGTCGGCAAGGCACTTCGCCATGCTGCAGCAGGTGTGCGATGACCTGGGTGTGGATTGCTATGGCTATCTGCCCAAGAAGGCCGAGTTGGAACAAGGCTCACGCTATTTGGGGTTGGACTTCAGCGAGAAACCCGAAAGCGAACTGTTGGTTGAATTGCTTGAAAAGAATGTGGAATGGCAGCGGCTCTTAGAACTTTGATTGCGCGCAACGATGAGTCGTTCTCCTTTATTTATCAGGAGAATATCGACCGGTTGGAGAATGTGTCTTTCTTTGACCCTGAGACTGACGTGCCTTGCCTTGACGATGTGGCATTGCTCTATCTTCCAGGCGGTTATCCCGAGAAGCATCTTGAGGCATTGGTAAAGGCCGAGGCGACTCGACGTGCCATCAGGGAGTATGCTGAGCGTGGGGGACATATCATCGCCGAGTGCGGTGGAATGATGTACCTGTGTGAGAAGATTGTCACCGACGAGGGCGAATTTCCCATGTGCAGTGTGCTGCCTTACGCTATTACTGCCCGCAAGCAGGATCGCAAACTCTCGCTGGGTTACCGCCGCTTCATGCTCGATGGCAAGGAATACCGCGGGCATGAGTTCCACTACACGCAGTTCATGGGTGAGTCACCGAGATCGGTGGCTCAGGTCTATAATGCCAAGGGCGAGCCTGTGCCGACGCCTGTCATCCGATACAAGAATGTATTGGCAAGCTATACTCATTTGTATCACGTTTTGAATGTGTTCAAAACGTGAAGTTTAGAGTTTAGGGTTTAGGGTTTAGAGAACCTCTCAGCAATAACTAGAAACTAATCATGAAACAGATATATACCAAGACGGGTGATGAGGGAATGACCAGCCTGCGAGACGGGGTGAGGGTCCCGAAGGATGACCCGCGCATTGAGGCCAATGGTCAGATTGACCAGTTGAATGCCCATTTGGGCGTCGTGCGGTCGATGCTCGACGAGACGCAAGATGTTGCGTATCTGCGACTTATCCATGCCGTGCAGCGTGAGCTGATGGTGGTCATGAGCCACATCGCCACACCCGAGGGTAGCGTCAATCCCCGTGAACTGCATGCCCGTGAGATTGTCGCACAATTGGAGCTGGCCATCGACAATGCCGATTATCAGGGTGGTTTCGTTGTGCCTGGAGGTGGGTCGCAGTTGGCCGCTTTCATCCACTTGGCCCGCACTCAGGCCCGCACGGTGGAGCGCCGTTTGTGGTCATTGAACCGTGAGCATCCTGTTGATAATGGCATTCTGGTGATGATGAACCGCCTGTCCGATTATCTGTTTGTTTTAGCCAACGAAAAAGAATGAATGTCAAGCGATTGCATCCAGTGATGTTTGCCGGGACGGGCAGCGACGTGGGCAAGAGCGTCGTTGCTGCGGCTTTTTGCCGCATTTTTAAGCAAGACGGTTACAGTCCGGCCCCGTTCAAAGCCCAAAATATGGCGTTGAACTCCTATGCCACGCCCGAGGGCTTTGAAATCGGCCGTGCCCAAGCCGTTCAGGCCGAGGCGGCTGGCATTCCTTGCCACACCGACATGAACCCGTTGCTGTTGAAACCTCAGTCTGACCACACTTCGCAGGTTATCCTGCACGGCAAACCCATCGGCAACAAGAATGCCTACGACTATTGGCGCCGCGGAACGTCGGACATCGATTATCGCCGTGAGGTGTGCGATGCCTTCGACCGTTTGGCTTCCCGCTACAATCCCATAGTGATGGAGGGTGCGGGCAGCATTTCGGAGATTAACCTGCGCGACACTGACCTGGTCAATCTGCCCATGGCGCGTCATGCCCATGCCGATGTCATCCTGGTGGGCGATATCGGCCGGGGTGGGGTGTTCGCCTCGGTTTATGGCAGCATCGCGTTGCAGACACCCGACGACCGCCGTCTTATCAAGGGCATCATCATCAATAAGTTTCGTGGCGATATGCGCCTGTTTGATGAGGGCCGCAAGATGCTGGAGGACATCTGCGGTGTCCCCGTGCTGGGTGTCATTCCTTATTATAAGGACATCTATATCGAGGAGGAGGACAGTGTGGCCTTGGTGCAGAAGTCGATGCAGGCCGAGCGAGGCAAGGTCAATGTGGCGGTTATTATGCTGCGTCACCTGTCCAATTACACCGACTTTGACGCGCTGGAGCGTGACCCGCGCGTTCACCTGTTCTATACCAACAATACCGAGGACATCAAGAAGGCCGACATCATCATCCTGCCGGGTACCAAATCCACTTTGCATGACCTGTATGAGCTGCGCCGCAACGGTTGCGCCCAGGCCATCGTCAGGGCACATCGCGAGGGTGCTGCGGTGCTGGGCATCTGCGGCGGTTACCAGATGATGGGTGTCGAGGTGCTTGACCCCAACCATGTGGAGGGTGATATCGAGCGCCTGCCGGGTTTGGGCCTGCTGCCCACGACCACCACGATGAACGGCGACAAGCAGACGCGGCAAGTCACCTGCCAGTATGGACAAGGCTACGAGATTCATCAGGGAGAGACGCACCCCATGGGCGATGTCAAGCCCTCACCCCTGCTGCGCCTCGATGACGGACGCGAGGATGGCTATATCGTTGACGGCAAGTGCATGGGTACCTACGTCCACGGCATCCTTGACAACGCCCCATTTGTCGATTTCCTGCTGCAACCGTTCAAGGACAAAATCGCCGAGGGAGGCAAGCCGTTTGACTACGCGGCATTCAAGGAGGAACAATATGACAAGCTGGCTGCCCATGTGCGCCAGTACGTCGATATGGAACAAATCTACCAAATCCTGACTGACCATGATTGAAGGACACGGCGACGACCTGTATCGCTACAACAATATCAAGATGAACTTCAGTTCCAACATCTACAACGGAACTGACTTAAGTGCGTTGGAGGCCTATCTACGCTGTAGGTTGGATGTTGTGCGTTCCTATCCCGAGCCCTCGGCAGCTTCGCTGGAGCAGATGATTGCCCGCGAGTGCGGCATCAGCCCCGACGAGGTGCTGGTGACCAGCGGTGCGGTCGATGCCATCTACCTGATTGCCCAGGCCTATCGCCACGAGGGCTCCTGCCACATAGTGCAGCCCACGTTCAGAGAGTATGAGGATGCCTGCCGCGTATTTGGTTATCAGGAGCGTGAAGACGGCGCACTGTGCTGGCTGTGCAACCCCAACAACCCCACGGGCGATGTGCTGGCTGCCGAGGAGGTGCTGGCCCTTGCCGAGAGCCACCGCCTGCTCATTGTGGACCAGTCCTACGAGGATTATACGATGGCACCCTTGCTGAATCCTGCCGATGTGGTCAGTCGTGAAGATATCATCCTGTTGCACTCGATGACCAAACGTTATGCCGTACCTGGACTGCGTTTGGGCTATGTAACAGCCTCGGCACAGGTGATCAGCCGCTTGCGGGAGCAATACCGCCCCTGGGCCATCAATGCCCTGTCGCTGGAGGCGGGCAAATGGCTCGTTGAGCAAGGCAAAACCGCCATTCCCGATTTGACGTCCTACTTAGCAGAAACTCAACGGCTGCGATCCATGCTGAACGGGATTGAAGGCATTGAGACTTTGGATACCCAGACCAATTTCTTCCTGTGCACCATCCGTCAGGCAACGGCTGCCCAGTTGAAGGAATATCTGGTCCTTGAGCATGGCATCCTCATCCGCGATGCCTCCAATTTCACGGGTCTCACGCCGCATCACTTCCGCATCGCTACGCAGTCACCCGCCGAGAACGACGCCCTTGTCGCCGCCATAAGGAACTACGAATTTCACGAATTAAACTAATGGTATCCGTATTGATATTAATATTGCCGCTGTTGTTGGGTTGGTTGCTGGATTTTATTTTTGGTGACCCGTCCCGGTTGCCGCATCCTATCGTGTGGTTCGGCAAGATGATTTCGTGGGGCGAGCATCGCCTCAACCATGGAGCACATCGCATGGCCAAGGGAGCCGTGATGGCTATCGTCTTGATTCTGATGGTGTTCTTTGTCATATGGGGATTAAAACGTTTGGTGCCCAACATGGTTTTGTGGCTGATTTTAGATACCATCATCATTTTCTACTGCTTGGCCGGAACGACGCTCATCCGCGAGGTTCGCGAGGTGTTCTTGGCGCTGGACCGCTCGTTGGACGAGGGACGCAAGCAGGTAGCCCGCATCGTGGGACGCGACACGTCCCAATTGTCTGCACAAGAAGTCCGTACAGCTGCTCTCGAAACCCTTGCCGAGAACCTGAGCGATGGCGTGATAGCGCCGTTGTTCTGGTTTGCGTTGCTGGGCACGCCAGGCATGCTGGCCTATAAGATGGTCAATACGCTGGACTCGATGATTGGCTATCGCACCGAGCGTTATAAGGACTTTGGCTGCTGGGCTGCCCGCATCGACGATGTGGCCAACTATATTCCCGCCCGACTGACGGCCCTGCTGATGGTCATCGCATCAGGCAAGTTATCGCTGCTGAAATTCGTCTGGAAAAATGGTCGCAAGCATGCCAGTCCTAACAGTGGCTACCCCGAGGCCGCCCTCGCCGGCGTGCTCAACTGCCGCTTTGGCGGTCCACATTATTACTTCGGCGAACTCTTCGACAAACCATACATCGGCGAAAACGAGCGCGAATTGACCACCCGGGACATGCGCACTGCCGTCCGCATCAACCGCCTTGCCGAGGTGCTGATGCTTGCGCTTGTCGTCGTGTCACTATCTGTATACAATGGAGCGCTCGGCTAGCGCCGAACACTCCACAATGTATTAGCTATATGAGAGTGTGTCATAATTCGCCTCAGGCTTTTCAATCGGCCTATCGGCCGAAAAATTAAACAAAATCATTAATAAAATTAAAATAAATATTTATTATAATTAATTTTATACAAATTTTTGTTTAATTTCTCCGTGCGAAGCGCGGACATTAATATATTTATGACACGCCGCCTCAAGAGCATGTCGATGAGATCAGTGAGCCGTTATTCGTATGAATTAGTATCGGTTATTTCTCTTCTTCTTTTTGGGCTGTCTGGATACCAAGACGTTCGAATTCATCTTGATATTTTTTAAATAATTCTTCCATTTTCTCGACAGGTGTCGACGTCGTATTGAAAATAGAATCATCAGAAAGGATTTTGGCTAAAAAGATTTCTTTTGCCTTCTCTTTCTCCCCAATGCGCATCAGAAAATCGATTTTCGTGTTGAAATCATCATTCCTGTCTACCTGCTTTTTGATTTTATTGATATCATTGCACGCTCTCCAAATCTTAAAGAACAAGATAATGCACAATACCCACCAAACAACGGAAATAAAATAGAGAAACGGATCCATAACTAAGACAATTAAAGTGATTTATAATGTCACAAAGGTACGAAAATTCTTATAAAAACAGCATTTCCCTTAGAAATATTTGGTGATGTGGGCGGTGTCGAAGTTGTTGAGCTCGTTGATCATGCGGACTGACGAGTCGATGATGGGGAAGGCGCAAAGGGCGCCGGTGCCTTCGCCCAGACGCAGGCCCAGGTTGAGGATGGGCTTGGCATGGACGATGTCGAGCATGCGGCGGTGGCCGCTCTCGTCACCGCAGTGGGTGAAGATCATATAATCCTGGGCAGCAGGGTAGAGCTGGATGGCGGCGATTGCACAGGCCGTCATGATAAAGCCGTCAACCAGCACGACGAGATGTTTTTCGGCACCTCGCAGCATAGCTCCGATAGCTGTTACCATCTCAAAACCGCCAAAGTAGCGGATGGCGTTTTCAATCGTGCGCTCCATCGTCTCGTGGTAATGTTGCAATGCCTGGGCAAGGATTACGCGCTTGTGTTGGATGCCGGGGCTGTCGAGGCCCGCTCCTGCACCGATGCACTCATCGAGCGGGATGTTGCCGAACAGGCTCATCCAGATGCTTGACGGTGAGGTGTTTGCAATACCCATTTCGCCGATGCACAGCACCTGGCAGCCCTCGGCGATGCAGTCATCGGCGAGGTCGCATCCGACTTGGATGGCGCAGTCAAATTCCTCCTGGCTCATGGCGGGCTCATGCAGGAAATTGCGGGTGCCACGGGCTATTTTACGGTCGATGATGCCCTCGACTTTTGTCAGGTCATAATCCACGCCAGTGTCCACGATGCGCAACTTGAAACCATGTTGGTGGCAGAACATGTTCACGCCGCCACCGCCGCGGGTAAAGTTAATCATCTGCTGCCAGGTGACCTCACGTGGCGACACGCTCACGCCCTCGCGCTCGATGCCATGGTCGCCGCCCAGCAACAGGTGGCAAGGATGGTTAAGGCTAGGCGTCAGGGTCTGCTGGATAAGGCAAATCTGCAAGGCCAGTTCCTCGAGGCGGCCCAGTGAGCCTTTGGGTTTGTTCAGGTGATCGATTTTCTGCTGGATGCTCTGTCCCAGCGACTTGTCGGTGTGTTGTATCTTGAAATGTTTCATTTATCTTGTTTTTAATGCGAATTACGCTAATTAGACATATTACACGAACTATTTAAGATTTTCTCAATTCGATAAATTCGCGAAATTAGCATTAGCCCCGCAGGGAATTACTTGATTGTTACCGGGATTCCCGAGACCATGAGGATGACTTCGTCGGCACGGCTGGCGATGTATTGGTTCATCCAGCCTTGCAGGTCGGTAAACCGACGTTGAACGGCATCCACGCTCACGCCGCCACTGCCGATTTCGTTGGTCACGAAGATGAAGGTGGCATCTTGTGCCACAAAGCGGTCAAATTCCTCTTTAACAGCCGCTAAGGTCAGTTGTGTGTCTTGTTCTTGACTCTCGAAGAAAAAATTGGTCAGCCACAACGTCACGCAGTCAATGACCACCACACGCCAGGTCAGGTCGTGCCGGCTCAGGTACTTCTCCTCTTCGATATTGGTCCATTGCGGGCCACGACGTTCCTGGTGATAGCGCACACGCTCACGGAACTCATCGTCCCACACATGGGCTGTAGCCATGTACACGGGGTTATCGGCAAGACTCAATGCCAAATCCTCGGCATAGCTGCTCTTGCCCGAGCGCTGTCCTCCAGTAATCAGTATGATTCTACTCATTGACTTAGTTTTTGTTATACGGCCACGCCAAGGCGAGGCCCTACATTCCTAAATTGTAATTGTTATGAATTCTCCGTAATCGGGGAGATTGCTCCAAGCGTTCTCCCAAGAATACAATCCGCCATGGATGCCGGCGCTGATAAGCACCCCGGCATGGGCAAAGACGGCTACGCGCTGGTAAGGCTTGCCCTTGAGTTCGTCAAGGAAGGCCGCTACACGCTGGTATTGTTGCTGGAAACTCTCTCCTCCTGTTGTGGGTTGGTACAGATAATCGTCATACCATTCCTGCAGATGCGGGTCCTGGATTTCGTCATAGAGTTGCATTTCCCATTCGCCCATGTTCATCTCCAGCAGGCGGTTGTCGGTTTCTGCGTCGGGGTATTCGCAATAGGCTGCAAGTTTGCGGGCGCGTGACAATGGCGACGAGAACACCTTGTCAAACGGCAGAAACTGCTCCAGCGACTGACGAGTCAATTCGGCCTCTTGCTCGAAAGTTTCACGCACGGGCACATCGGTTTGTCCGTAGCACGTCCCCTTTGGAACATCGACGCTGGTATGTCTGATCAAAACAACTTCCATTGTTATAAAGAAGACAATAAGTACAATAAATACAAATATTGATTATCGTTATCTATCATTGTGTTTATTGTATTTATTGTTGTTTAATTTACATCATTTGTTGTTGAGTGCAGACGACCAGATAGACCGCCAGTTCAACAAGCAGGCACACAGCACCGCAGCAGTCGCCCGTGTAGCCTTGTATCTTACGCAGGATGAGCAGATACAGGAAATACATCACCAGGGGCGGAATTGCGATAAACAGATACCAGGGTGTGCCCGTCAGCCAAATCATCAATGCCATCGGCAACAGGCCTTGAACGGTAAGACTCAATCCTGCAGCCAGCGAGGGTTTGCGATAGACGGTCTTGTTCTTGGCCTCTTCCTCACGGCGGGCGTAAGGAAGCATATTAACTAGCTGGCTCGCAACCATCTTAGAGAACGGATCGACAGCAAAAATGGTGAGTGCAGCCACGGGCACGGGCATGCTATAGAGGGTAGTGCCCAACAGCAGCATGTAGATGATAAGCCCCAGCACGCCATAAGTACCGATGTGTGAATCCTTCATGATGGCCAGGATGCGCTCGCGGTCACCACCGCCGCCAAATCCGTCTAGGAAGTCGGCCAGGCCGTCCTCGTGCAGTGCCCCTGTGATGAGTAAGCGCACAGCAATCGCGGCAATGACGGCTACGGCATGAGGCAGTACCATGCTGCCGAAAAAGAGTGTAGCGGCCATTGCGCCTCCCGTGAGCCAGCCAGCCAACGGCCAGAATTCAACGACCGTCTTGTAACTCGTTTGTGGGGGCTGATAGACACGCCAAAATGGCAGACGCGTGAAGAAAATCAACGCTGCCCAAATGCTGTCATACCACCTCGATTTTACTGCAGTTTCTTCCATAGTGCAAAGGTACAAAGAAGTTTCTAGTTTATAGTCCCTAGTCCCTAGTTTTTTGGTGGTTTTCATGCGGCTTGGTCATTAAAAAGTAGTACCTTTGTAGCATAAATCAGATAGAAAGAAAAATGAAGAAATTTTTAGGATTAATTGCAGTATTGGTGCTGCTTTGCGCCTGCTCTTCACAGGGCGACAAACAGTCGAAGTCGGGCACCGATTCATTGGAAGAAGTGACCGTGAAGTATGCCACAGGTTTCAGTGTTCGCGACTCTGCCGACATCAGGTTGGTTGACGTAGGTAAAAAAGACCATTTTGCTCTCGTTCATGACGCCCATGCCGTTGTTCCTGAGGGTTATGTCAAGGTCAAGGTGCCCATCGAGCGCACCATCTGCATGACCTCGCTGCAACTGTCCAATTTCTCTATCCTCGATGCTCACGACATCGTCAAGGGCATTACCAGCACCAAAAACCTCTTTAACGAGGACATCAAGGCGCGCGTGAAGGACGGGCGCATCGTCAAAATTGGTATGGAAGGTGAATTTGACCCCGAGGTAGTCATGGCCGCCAATCCTGATGTCATCTTCATCTCTCCGTCCAAGCGTGGCGGCTATGATGCCATCAAGGAAATCGGCATCACGCTGGTGCCCCACCTGGGTTACAAGGAACTCGACCCGCTGGGTCAAGCCGAGTGGATAAAATTTATCGGCATGTTCATCGGTAAGGAAAAAGAGGCTGCCGAGATTTTTGCTGGCATCGAGAGCCGTTACAACGAACTCAAGGAGAAGGCCGCCAAGGTTGAGGCCCGTCCCACCGTCACCAGTGGCGAGATACACTACGGCAACTGGCATGCCGTGGGTGGCAAGAACTATCTGGCGCAAATCTTCCGTGACGCGGGGGCCGACTATGTGATCAACGATGACGAGACCTCGGGCGAAGACCTGGAATTTGAAAAGATGTATGCCCTCTCGGCCAACGCCGACTACTGGCGTATCCTCAACAGTTATGTGGGCGATTTCTCCTACGAGGCGCTGAAGGCCAGTGAGCCCCGCAACGAAATGTTCAAGGCCTTCAAGGAGAAAAAGGTCATCTATTGCAACATGAAGCAGACGCCCTATTACGAAATCGCTCCCGTTAAGCCTGATGTGCTCTTGAAGGACTTTGTCGCCATCTTCCACCCCGAGCTGGTCGAGAAAGACTACCAGCCCACGTTTTATCGCATTCTGCGATAGTTTAGAGTTTAGAGTTGGCATCCGCTTACTGATAACTAAAGAATATGAGAAGAACGTTGCCCTTGATATTGGCCCTTGTGGTGGCAATCCTCGTGATGGTGATTGTCAACCTGTTCATCGGTTCGGTCGAGATACCGGTGAGCGACATCTGCCGCATACTTATCGGCCAGGGCAGCGAAAACGAAATCTGGACGAACATCATCCTCAGTTCCCGACTGCCGCAGGTGCTCACAGCCATCGTTGCTGGTGCGGGCCTTGCCGTGAGCGGCCTGATGATGCAGACCATTTTCCACAACCCGCTGGCGGGACCCTCTATCTTGGGTATCTCCAATGGTGCCAGCCTGGGTGTCGCTTTTGTCGTGCTGCTGTCGGGACAGTTGGGCGGCGTTGCTTTGAGTAGCCTTGGCTATCTGGGCGATGCGGCTGTCTCGGTCGCCGCCATTATCGGTGCCATTGCCGTGATGATGCTGATTGTGTGGATCTCGGGCAAAGTCAAGGGCAATGTGACCCTGCTGATTATCGGTGTGATGATCGGCTACCTGGCCACCGCTATCATAGGCGTATTGAAATTCCTCAGTCCCGAGGAAGATGTCAAGGCCTTTGTGGTGTGGGGTCTCGGTTCGTTCTCCCGTGTGTCGGGTGACCAGATGATTCTGTTTGTCGTGCTCATGTGCATCCTGTTGCCCTTGAGTTTCCTGCTTGTGAAACCCTTGAATGCCATGTTGCTGGGCGACCGCTATGCTGCCAACCTGGGTGTG
>JAEEGK010012924.1_pt1 | contig 18894 bp, 18 predicted proteins | sample 8958771 | NCBI WGS metagenome assembly JAEEGK01 (sample SAMN16246547, study PRJNA631951) | gut metagenome | biome: gut microbiome; feature: rumen; material: SC-attached | host: Bos | place: Iran: Karaj | collected 2018-10
CCGTATCCCACGGTGCTGCCGCTGGAAATAGGAGAGCACCCCGGCGGGGAACCCGTCGGTCAGCTCCACGTCGCTGAGGTAGCCGCAGCCCAGGAAGCCGCCCTCGATGAGATCGTGGGACAGAAGCGTTTCCGCCGGGAACCTTCCCCGGAGGCAGGTCAGAAATGCGTCCACGTCCAGGATGCCCTTGCCTGTGTAGCTCCCCTCTCCGAACAGGTCCTGATAGACGTCGCTGCTGGTGCTACCGTAGGGGTCCAGCCCCCCCTGCCCCGCGAAGATGCGGGCGAAATCGGAGCGTTGGGCGTCCCCCAGGGACACGCTGATCCGGGGCTGGAGGATGCCATAGCCCCGGCGGACCGTTTGCGTTTTTTCGTCCACCTCCGGGCTTTGGAGGGGGTGGGCCAGAGTCCCTGCCATGCGGGCTGCGGAACCCATGTTCAGCAGGGTATCCCCGTCCAGGACGATCAGATAGCGGATGTCCCGCAGGCAGCCAGAATCCCCCGCGGCCAGGCGTAGGCCGGTCTCCCGGCCCCGCAGCAGGGCCGTCAGGTCCAGGATGGCGCCCCGTTTCCGCTCCCGGCCCCGCCAGACCTTGTCCCGGAGGCTGTATTCCCGTTCCCGCTGCAGCAGGCAGAAGCCCCCGCCATAGGTATCGTTCAGCCTGCCTATCTCCGCTTCGGCGGCTTTGCGGATCTTTTCGTCCTCGGGCGTTTCCCGGCTGTCCCCTTCCTTCAGATCCGCCAGGAGGCCGAAAACCAGGTTTTCCCCGGCGTCCCGGTTGGCCAGGCGGGCAAGCTCCAGCTTTTCCGCCGCTTTTCCGGCTTCCCCCTCCTCCGTCAGCAGCACCGCGCTCACGGCCAGGGTCCGGCCCTCCGGGGGAATCCCGCGGGAATAGTCCAGCCGCGGCAGCCGCCGGGGGCGGACGCAGCGGGCGCTGACCCGGTCAAAAAGGAACTTCACCGCGTCATGGAGGGCGGGCAGGGTCAGCAGAACAGCCGGGAACCAGGCTGCGCGAAAAGCCAGGGCCAGGGCCGGAACCAGGGGCAGCAGGAGATGAAAGGCGAGATAGGCGGCGTAGGGCTTCCCCTTCTCCGCCTTCCCCAAGGGCCTTGTGAAAAGGAACCGCCCCACATGGCAGCCTTCCGCCTTTGCCAGCTCCAGGGCTTTTTGGGCGGCTTCCCGCTGGGTGATGCCCGCCCGGGCCGCCAGCTCCTCCGTCCTGCGCCGATAGCTCTGCCTGGATTCCGGGTCCATGCGCCCATAGACGCCCGCCGGGTCCTGCCGGAGGATCCGCTCCACCATACTGAGGCTTTCCAGGAGCGGCCAGAGCTTTGCGTTGTTCAGCCACTTCAAGGCGGTGAAAACCTGTTCCCCACTCCCCGGATGGGCCCGCAGCCAGCCGATCAGGGCTGCGCGCATTGCTGCGGGCAGCAGGGCCACTTCCCTTTCCTCAAGGGGACAGACCTCCTGGAAGCCCTCCAGGAAGGCACACAGCCGCGTTTCGTCCGCATGCCCGCCGCCGGAGCGCACCAGGGCTTCCATCCCAGCGAGGATCAGCAGCCTGCCGTCCCCCAGCTTCCGCAGGTTCCGGGCGCCGCGCAGCTCCCGGCAGCACCCGGCAGTGTCCCGGCGAAGCACATAGCGGTTGTCCCGCAGCCATTCCAGCGCCGCCGTCCCGGCAAGGTCTGGAGCTTTACAGAGGGCTTCCAGCTCCGCCTCGGTCTCCCGCAACTGCGCCGATGCTTTTCTGCCGCTTGTCCTGCCCGCGCCCGTCATCAGCCTGGCGGTGTTCTCCCCATAGCGGGGCAGCGTATCCGTTTCGATCCAGAGTTCCAATTCGTTATTCTTCATAGCCTGCTTATGTTTCCTCGCCTCCCGCTCAATATACCCGATGAATTCCCGGAGGAAATCGCAGATTCCTCTTGACAAGAGCGCTTCTTTCCGTTACAATGCTCGCCTGTAAGGGGATTCCACTTTACAGGCGGGGAGGCGGACTGGTTGGAAAAAGCGATCTATCTCTCCCTCCTGCTGGATTTCTTCGGGCCGCTGCTGACGGAGAAGCAGCGGGAATACGCCGACCTTTACTACAATGAAAACCTCTCCCTCAGCGAGATCGCGGAAAACGACGGCATCAGCCGCCAGGCGGTGCGGGATGCTCTGCTCCGGGCGGAATCGGTGCTGCGCTCCACGGAGGAAAAGACCGGCCTTGCGGAAAGGCATGTGCGCTTGCAGGCGCAGATCGGGGAAGCGGAAGCCCTGCTGGACCGGATCGGGCAGCTGAATTCCGCCTCTATCAAGAACCCGGAGCTTTTGTCCCTCTGCGCTCAGCTGCAGGGGAAGCTGGACGAGATGAGGCTTTGACGCGGCCGCCGGACCGCAGAGAAGGAACGCTGATATGGCATTTGAGAGCTTATCCGAAAAACTTTCCAATACCTTTAAAAAGCTGCGCAGCAAGGGCCGCCTGACGGAATCCGACATCAAGGAGGCCATGCGGGACGTGCGCCTGGCGCTGCTGGAAGCGGACGTCAGCTACAAGGTGGTCAAGGACTTCGTGGCCCGGGTCAGCGAACGCGCCCTGGGACAGAACGTGCTGGAAAGCCTGACCCCCGCCCAGATGGTCATCAAGATCGTCAACGAGGAACTCACCGAGACCATGGGCAAGGAGAACGCCAAGATCAACATGGCCTCCAAGCCCCCCACGGTCATCATGCTGGTGGGCCTCCAGGGCGCGGGCAAAACCACCAACGGGGCCAAGCTGGCCGCCCTCCTGAAAAAGAACGGCAAACGGCCTCTGCTGGCCGCCTGCGACATCTACCGGCCCGCCGCCATCCAGCAGCTTATTACCGTGGGCGCCCAGGTGGGCATCCCCGTCTTCGAGATGGGGACGGAAAATCCGGTGAAGATCGCCTCCGCCGCCATCGAGCACGCCCGGAAGAACGGCAACGACGTGGTCCTGCTGGACACCGCAGGCCGCCTCCACATCGACGAAGCCCTGATGGACGAGCTGAAAAACATCAAGGCCACCGTGGAGCCCCACGAGATCATGCTGGTGCTGGACGCCATGACCGGCCAGGACGCGGTGAACGCGGCCAAGGCCTTTGACGACGCCCTGGGCATCGACAGCATCTTCCTCACCAAGCTGGACGGCGACGCCAGGGGCGGCGCGGCCCTCAGCGTCCGGGCCGTGACGGGCAAGCCCATCAAATATGCGGGCATCGGCGAGAAGCTGGACGGCATCGAGCCCTTCCACCCGGACCGCATGGCCTCCCGCATCCTGGGCATGGGGGATATCCTCACCCTCATCGAGAAGGCGGAGCAGTCCTTCGACGAGAAGAAGGCCCAGGAGCTGGCCGACAAGCTGATGAAGAACCGCTTCACCCTGGCGGATTTCTACGAGCAGCTCACCCAGCTCAAGAGCATGGGCAACCTCAGCGACATCGCCGGGATGATCCCCGGCATGGACTCCAAAGCCCTGGCAGGCGCCACCGTGGACGAAAAGGCCATGGCAAAAACGGAGGCCATCATCCTCTCCATGACCCCGGCGGAGCGGGACAACCCCTCCCTGCTGAACAGCTCCCGGAAAAAACGCATCGCCCGGGGCAGCGGCACCCAGGTGGTGGATGTGAACCGGCTCCTCAAGCAGTTCGAGCAGATGCAGGCCCTCACCAAGCAGATGAGCGGCAAGAACATGAAGAAGCTCATGAGCGGCAAAAAGCCCCGGAAGGGCCTCTTCGGATTCTGAGTTTTCCCTTTTTCCAGGCGGACAAAGTCAAAGACTTTTCCATATATAAAAATCATACTATTATTGAGGTGTAACATCATGGTCAAAATCAGACTTCGCAGAGTGGGCGCCAAGAAGGCCCCCTATTACCGCATCGTCGTCGCCGACTCCCACTTCCCCCGGGACGGCCGCTTCATCGAAGAGATCGGCACCTACAACCCCCTGACCGAGCCCAGCGAGATCAAGGTGGACGCCGAGCGGGCCCAGGCCTGGATCAAGAACGGCGCGCAGCCCACGGATACCGTGAAGAATCTTCTCAAGAAGGCGGGCGCGATCTGAGGATCACCCGGCCGAAAGGAACATTTTTTCGATGAAAGAACTCTTACTGTATATCGCGCGGAACCTGGTGGATCATCCCGACGAGGTGACCGTCACGGAGCGCGAGGAGGACGGCGAGACTACCCTGGAGCTCCGGGTCGCAGACGGCGACATGGGCAAGGTCATCGGGCGTCAGGGCCGCATCGCCAAGGAGATCCGCGTTCTGGTGAAATCCCTGGCCCAGCGTCAGGACAAGCGCGTCAACGTGGACATCGTAGACTGAATTTGGAGGTTGCCGGAGAGTCGTTCTCCGGCAATTTTCAAACCTTCGAAAAGGAGCCGACAATGGAACCCAACCGCTTTCTGGAGATCGGAAAGATCATCAACACCCACGGCGTCCGGGGCGAAGTGAAGCTGGAGCCCTGGGCGGACAGCCCCCAGCAGCTGAAAACCCTGAAAAACCTCTGGCTGGACAGCCGGGCCCTCCCCATCCTGGAGTGCCGGGTCCACGGGCGTTTCGTCATTCTGAAGCTGGAGGGGGTGGACAGCGTGGAGGCCGCCATGGTCCTGAAGGGCAAGGTGGTCCGCGCCGACCGGGCCGAGCTTCCCCTGGCGGAGGGCAGCTTCTTCATCCAGGACATGATCGGGCTTCCCGTGCTGGACCAGAACGGCTCGGAGATCGGCGTCCTCCGGGAGGTCCTGGATTACCCCGCCGGCCGCGTCTTCGTGGTGCAGGGCAAGACGGAGCATCTGATCCCGGAAAAGGGCGGCTTCTTCACTTCCCTGGACCCCTCCCTGGGCCATCTGGAAGTAAGCCTGCTGGAGGGAATGTGACATGGTCGCTATGCATATCGACATCCTGACCCTGTTTCCCGACTCCATCCGGGCCGTCATGGGCGAAAGCATCCTGGGCCGGGCGCAGCGGAACGACATCATCCGGATCGAACCCCACCAGATCCGGGACTACACCAAAAACAAGCAGATGCAGGTGGACGACTACCCCTACGGCGGCGGCCAGGGCATGCTGATGCAGGTGCAGCCCCTCTACGACTGCTGGGCCGACGTCTGCCGTCAGGCCGGGCGCAGGCTCCACACCATCTTCCTGTCCGCCGCCGGGAAACGCTTCACCCAGGCGGACGCGATCCGGCTCAAGGATACCCAGGAGCGCTTCATCCTGGTCTGCGGCCACTATGAGGGCGTGGACGAGCGTTTCATCCAGGAATGTGTGGATGAGGAGATCAGCGTGGGGGATTTCGTCCTCACCGGGGGCGAGCTGCCCGCCATGACGGTGGCGGACGCCGTATGCCGCCTGGTGCCCGGGGTGCTGGCGGACGCCAGCTGCTTTCAGGACGAGAGTCATTACAGCGGCCTGCTGGAATACCCCCAGTATTCCCGTCCGGAGAACTGGCACGACATGCATGTGCCCCCGGTGCTCCTCTCCGGCAACCACGCCGCCATCGCCCGCTGGCAGCGGAAGGAAGCCCTGCGCCGGACGCTTCTCAGGCGGCCCGACATGCTGGAGGGTTTCCGGCCGACCAAGCTGGACAGGCAGCTGCTGGATGAGCTGCAGGCTGAACAGGCTGCCGCCCCGGAGGAAGAAGCTAACTGAACATTCTGTCCGCAAAATATGCCGGAATGAAGGTAAATTCATTCCGGCATGGATTTATATAAGTGAATCTTGAAATTGCCCGCCGCCGCGTTTATAATAACAGAATATCAAAGCAGGGGGTCTTCCGATTTGAAGCAAAAGGCCATCATCCGGGATCTCACGACCGGCAGTCCGGTGAAGCAGCTGCTGGTTTTTTCCCTTCCCTTTATTTTCGCCAATCTCTTACAGCAGGTCTACAACATGGCGGACATGGTCATTATCGGCCAGTATGTGGGCTCCGCCGGGCTGGCCGCCGCCTCCAACAGCGGCGAGCTGGCCATGTTCTTCCTCTTTATCGGCATGGGTTTCGCCAATGCCGGGCAGGTCATCATCTCCCAGCACATCGGCGCGGGGAACCGGGACAGGCTCAAGGCCACCATCGGCACGCTGTTCACCTTCGGCTTTATCATCGCCGCATGCTGCACGGTGCTTTCCCTCTGCCTCTGCGACCGGGCTCTGAAGCTGGTGAACATCCCCGAAGCGGCCATGAAATACGCCCACGATTATGCCTTCACCTATTTCTGCGGCATGATCCCCGTTTTCGGCTACAACATGGTCTCCTCCATTCTCCGCGGCATGGGCGACAGCAAGCACCCCTTCATTTTCATCGCCATCTCCGCCGTGCTGAATATCGGCCTGGACCTGCTCTTTGTGGGCGTTTTCCACATGGAGTGTTTCGGCGCGGCCCTGGCCACCGTCATCAGCCAGACCGTCTCCTTCGTCGTCTCCATGGTATTCCTGTATCAGCACAGGGATTCCTTCGGCTTCGACTTTAAGCGGCAGAGCTTCCGCCTCGACAGGCAGGCCCTGAAGCCCATCATCCGCCTGGGGCTCCCCATCTCCATCCAGAGCATCGCCATTTCCGGAAGCATGCTCTACATAAACGCCTGCATCAACGCCCTGGGCATCGTCTCCGCCGCGGCCACCGCCGTGGGCAACAAGATCACCCTGATCGCCACCATCTGCACCCAGGCCATGCAGGCGGCGGGCAACTCCCTGGTGGCCCAGAACTTCGGGGCGCGGAAATTCCAGCGGGTCTCCTCTACCCTGCTGAGCATCCTCTGCTTCTGCATGGTCTTCTGTCTGCTGCTGGGGGTCCTGCTGCTGATCTTCCCCAAGGCGATCTTCTCCGTCTTCGACCGGGATCCCGCAGTATTGGAGCTGGCCCCCCGTTTCGCCATCTACTGCATCATCAGCCTTGTGGGCTTCGCCACCCGCGCCGCGGGCTTCGCCCTGCTCAACGGCATCGGCTATGCATCCCTCAGCTTCATTGCCAGCGTGGTGGACGGCATCGTGGCGAGGATCGGCTTTTCCCTGCTCTTCGGTGAAGTGATGCACATGGGCATCGAGGGCTACTGGCTGGGCGGCGCCATCGCCGGCAACGTGATCGGCGTCGTCTGTTTCTTCTACTATCTCTCCGGGCGCTGGAAAAAGCGCCGGCTGGTGGTTTGACCGCCTGAATACACAAAGGAGGAAACGATGTTTTACAGTGTACTGTTCCCTACGGAGGAAAGCTACCGTCTACCCCGGCAGAAAGAGGCGCCGGAGAGCTTCCGCGATCTGAACATCGACAAGATCCTGAAGCCCGTGATCCAGGAACAGCCGGAGCTGGAGCTGGAGGAATTCTTCTACACGCCCTTGCCGGACCCCGCGATTATCCGCTACCGGCAGGACGTCATGAAAGAGCTGATGGATCCCGGCAAGCGTTTCGCCATCGAAAGCATGGTGGGGCAGATCACCTTCCTGCGCATGTTCATGGACTCTCTGCGCATGAAGCTCACCACCGACGGGAAATTCACCGGCAAGTATCTGGACATGGGCCATCTTCTGGAAAATGCCTCCCTGTTCTCCAATGTGGTGGCGGGGCTGGCGCAGGGCATCCAACACATAGAGCTCCAGTCCGAGGGGCTGCGGCAGTTCCGGGCTTATATGGCGGAATACTCCGCCTCCGCGAAATTCAAGGAGATGCAGGAATGGGCCGCGCGGCTGCGGGCGAATTTCGACAAAGTGCGCTATTGCCTGCATATCAAGGACAACCTGGTGCGGGTCGCGCCCTACGAAGGGCAGGAGGACTATGCCGACCGGGTGGGCGAGCTCTTTGCCCGCTTCCGCCAGGGCGACGTGATGGACTACCGCCGGAAGCTGAAGGAAGAGCCCCTTTCCGAAAACCTGGAAAACAAGATCCTGGAGATGGTAGCCCACTATTACCCTGCGGAATTCAAGGATCTGACCGCCTTCTGCCAGGAATATCTGCATTTTGACGACGACACGCTGATGCGCTTCTCCCGGGAGATCCAATTCTATTTCCACTGGCTGGATTTCCTGGAGCCCCTGCGGCAGGCCGGGCTCCCCTTCTGTTTCCCCGTCATCCATGAAAAGCTGGACGACGTGAAGGCGCTGGACTGCTTCGACCTGGCTCTGGCCATGGACAAGGCGGACAAGATCGTCACCAATTCCTTCACCCTTACCGCACCGGAGCAGATCCTCATCGTTTCCGGCCCCAACCAGGGCGGCAAGACCACCTTTGCCCGTTCCTTCGGGCAGATCCATTTCCTCAGCTCCCTGGGCGTCATGGTGCCCGGCCGGGAGGCGGACATTTTCCTCTGCGACCAGGTGCTGACCCATTTCGAGCGGGAGGAGGATCTGGTGAACCTCAGCGGCAAGCTCCAGGACGACCTGGTCCGGCTCCACGCGCTGCTGGAAGCGGCTACCCACAAGACCGTCATCATCATCAACGAGATCTTCGCCTCCACCACCCTGGTGGACGCTTTGCAGCTGGGCGGCCACATGCTGGACGCCATCGTGGAAAAGGGCGCTCCGGCCATGGTGGTCACCTTCCTGGAGGAGCTGGTGGATTACGGGCCCCAGACCGTCAGCATGGTGACTACGGTCACGAACGACGAAAAGCACCGGCGCACCTTCCGCCTCCTGCGGCAGGCGCCCGACGGGCAGGCCTTTGCCATGCAGATCGCGGCACAGCACGGGCTTACATTTGAGCAGCTGGAAAGGAGGCTGAAGGCATGAAGGTCCATCTGATGCTCCCCGAGGATGCACCGAAGCCGGCAAACCTGCTGGTTTTGGCCAGGGACGCCCTGAAGGCCGACCTGGAGCTGAACGTCATCCTGGACAACATCTCCAAGGGCGACAAGTTCATCCGCAACTCCTGCCTCTCCGCTCTCATGGCCCCGCTGCAGGATCTGAAGCTGCTGGAATACCGGCATGCGGTGCTGGCCGACGCCATGGCGCACCCCGACGTTGTCCGCGCCCTTTACGACCTCTGTCTGGAAGCGGAAAAGCGGCGCAAGGCCACCGTCCACTGGATGACCAACTACTATCTCTCCTCCACCTATTCCGGCGCTATCGAATACCTCATCAATTTCACCGAAACCCTCCAGAAGCTGCGGCAGCAGGCGGAAGCCAGTCAGTCCGGCTTCCGCTCCGCCGGGTTCACGGACCTGTTCAACGCCCTCCGGGAAGAGCTGCCCGACAGCTACCTGGATAAGGTCAAGAGCCAGCTCACGGAGCTGAGCAATCAGGACGGCTATCTGGTGAGCGCCCGGCTGGGCGGCCACCTCCAGGGTGTGGACTATGTGCTGCACCGCCGGGAGAAGAAGCTGCTGAACCTGGACTTCATGAAGGCGCAGACCTATAAGCTGACGGACAAGGACATGGCGGCGGAGGATATCAGCGCCCGTCAGGACCGGGCGATCAACAATGTTGCCAACGCCCTGGCCCAATCCGCCGAGCATCTGAGCTCCTTCTTCGACGCCCTGCGCACGGAGCTGGGCTTCTATATGGGCTGCCTGAACTTCATGGAGCTGATGAAGGGCTACGGGATGCCCACCTGCATCCCCACCGTAACGGAAAAGGACGTGGATTCCCGCAGCTGGACGGAGATGTATGACATCGCCCTGGTCTTCACGAAAAAGAGCGCCGTGGGGGGCAACGTGTTCCGCTCGGAGCACAAGATGCTCTATCTCATCACCGGCGCCAACCAGGGCGGCAAATCCACCTTCCTGCGCAGCCTGGGGCAGGCCCAGCTCATGGCCCAGTGCGGCATGCCCGTGGCCGCCAAGGAATTTTCCGCGCCCATGCGGGGCTCCCTCTATACGCACTTCAAAAAGGAAGAGGACCGCTATATGAAGAGCGGCAAGCTGGACGAGGAGCTGGAGCGCATGAGCCGCATCGCAAATAACATCCGGCCCGGCGACATGCTCTTCCTCAACGAAGCCTTTGCCGCCACCAACGAGCGGGAAGGCAGCGAGATCGCCCGCCAGGTCACGGAGGCGCTGATCCAAAACAAGGTGGAGGTCTTCTCCGTCAGCCACCTCCACGCCTACGCCACGGCCTTCAAGGGCCGGGAGGAGGTGCAGTATCTCCGGGCGGAGCGCCTGGACGACGGGCGGCGCACCTTCCACATCCTGCCCGGCGAGCCGCTGGAGACCGCCTTCGGCGAGGACCTGTACAAAAAGATCTTCAACAAGTAAGCAAAGCAGAAAAACCGCCCCGTTCCGCATGGAACGGGGCGGTTTCTGTTGTGGGCGTCAGCCCTTGTATTCCTCGAATTTGTCCGGGCCCACGTGGCAGATGGGACATTCCGCGGGAGGCTCGGGACCCTCGTGGATATGGCCGCAGACGGTGCAGCGCCATTTCTTCACCTGGGCGGGAGCCTCCGGCCCGATGCGCTCGAAATCCTCCGGGCCGTGGTGGCAGAGGGGGCACTCGAAATCGGCGGGCAGCTCGTCCCCTTCATAGATATAGCCGCAGACCTTGCAGCGCCAGCCGCTGACCGCTTTCTTGGCGGGGGCGCTCTTCACCTTCGCCTGGTAGTAGGCATAGGTCATGGGCGCTTCGTCGCTGAAGCTGAGGGCGTCCTCCGGCTGGGCGATGAACAGGGTATGGCTGCCCAGGTCGGTGGAGGAAACCACCTTGCAGGCAAATACGGCCGCAGCCTCGGGATAGTAGCGGATGTCGTTTGCCATGTAGGGCATCTCCTCGTCCCCGGCGAACTTGTCCACATCCCGGCCGGACTGCATGCCGAAGCGCTGGAAGAAGGCAAAGGGGGTGCTCTCCGTCAGGACGGAGATATTGAACCGGCCCGTGTTCCGGATCATGTCGCAGGTCAGGTTCTTATTGATGACGCAGATGGAGATCAGCTTCGGTTCCGAAGCGCACTGGATGGCGGTGTTGATGATGCAGCCGTTTTCCTTTTCTCCCTCTCTGGCGGTGAGGAGATAAAGGCCGTAGCTCAGCTTGTAAAAGGCAGTCTTGTCCATAGGTTCCTCCCTTAAAGTGATTTCATTTCAGCCATACCGGGCGTCCCGCAGGGGATGGGCCCAGTCGATGCTGCCGCCCAGCTGGGCGGCCAGCGCGTCCGCCTCCTTGCGGAGATCCTCCAGCAGCGCCGTTTCCCGCTTTTTGGAACGGCGGCCCTTGGCATAATACAGCTCCTTGGCCAGGTAGGCGTCGCCGCTGACGGCATAGTCCTCCTCGTCCCGGTGGGGGAAGAAATTCACCGCCGCTTCATAGCGGATGGTCCCCTCCTCCGAGGTGGCGATGAGCATGACCTGGGCCCCTCGGCGTTCCACGCCGTTATAAACGCATTGTCCGGGAAAGTATTGATCGTATACGTTGATGACCTTCATATCCCATTCCCTCTCTGTGTCGGTTGGCTTATTCTATCATATCCCGCCCGCCGGCACAAGACAGGATGCGGTTTTCCGGCCTGTCGAGAATGGAAAGGCTGTCCGCCGTCACCCGGCAGGGCAGGAACAGCACCCGCACCCCGGCCAGCTTCGCCGCTTCCAGGGCTTCCCCGAAGGCCGGATGGGTCTGCCGGTTGGGCAGCACCTCCGTCACCCCCTCCGTCTGGATGACGAAGGCCAGGCAGCTGTGCCATCCCTCCCCGGCGGCGGCCGCCAGCTCCCGCAGGTGCTTCACGCCCCGCAGGGTAGGCGCGTCGGGGAAATAGCCGACGCCGTCCACTTCCAGGGTGCAGCCCTTCACCTCCAGCAGCCACCGCTCCTCCCCCTTCTCCATATAGAAGTCGAAGCGGGAATCCCCGAAGGCGTATTCCCGGCGCACCAGGTCGAAGCCCTGGGGTTCCAGCCATTCCGCCGTCACCTGATTGGGGGCCTGGCTGTCGATGTTGAACAGGCGGGCATTGTCCTTGTAGACGCCGATGAGGTCATAGGCGGTCTTTCGCCCTTCCCCCAAAGCCCGGGACAGGACGACCCGGATACCGGGCTTCAGCAGCTCCCGGCAGCGGCCCGTGTTCTTCACATGGACGGTGATTTCCTCCCCGCCCAGCTCCACTTGGGCGATGAAACGGTTGGGCCTGGCCAGGAACACCCCTTCGCAGACTTCCGGATAGATCATGCTTCCTCCTCGACGCGGAAACCCTCCTGCCGGACTTCCCCGCAGTGCTGCGCCTGCAGCGCTTCTCCCGCCGTGCCCCGCAAAACCACGTCCTTCAGCACGACGCGGCCCACATTGTCAAAATACAGGCCCAGACGGCAGCATGGCCGGGCGAAATTCTTCATGATGGGGACGGCAGGCCGGGCGTCCGGCGCAAAGGAAACGCGGAAATCCTCCAGGCTGATCTCCTGGATGGGGGCTTCCGGCAGCCCGTCGGCATAGCAGGCGGCGGCATGGGCCCCCGTGCAGTAAATGTTGCGAAAGCGGAATCGGCCCAGGCAGGGCGTCCGCTCGTCCACCGGCAGCTTTTCCCTGCTCCACACATATTCGCTCTCCCGGTCCGGGTCGCAGCAGTTGTACCACATATTCATGGCGATGGGGGTCAGGACCCCCTCCATGCGGATATTCTCGAAGCATACGCCGTCCACCCGGCAGTTTTCGCCCCGGCCCCGGCGGGTCTTGATGCGCAGGCCCCGGTCCGTGCCCCGGAAAAGGCAGCGCTCCACCGTCAGATCCCGCACCCCGGCTCCGATCTCGCTGCCCAAGGTCACGGCCCCGTGGCCGGCTTCCATGAGGCAGTTGCGGATGGTGTGGCGGCTGGCGGGCCGGTTGAGGCTCCGCCCCAGCTCGATCTTGCCGGATTTGATGGCGATGCAGTCGTCCCCCACGTCAAAGCGGCAGCCGATGATCTCCACCCCGTCACAGGATTCCGGGTCCATGGCGTCGGTGTTGGGGCTTTCCTTCGGCGCGTTCACCCGGAGGTCGTAAAAGCCCAGGTCCGAGCAATAATAGGGGTGGAAATGCCAGGAGGGAGAATTCCGGGCGCGGAGGCCGTGGACGCGGACATTCCGGCAGCGGTTGAAGAAGCAGAGCCGGGGCCGCGCCGCCGGAAGCCCGGGGAAATCCCGCCAGAATACGCCCCCGTTCCCATCCGCTTCTCCGGGGCCGGTGATGAGGATGTCCTCGGCATACTGCGCTGTCAGCAGGGAGGCATACATGGGCTGCGCAAGCCCCTCAAAGCCCCCTATGTGCACGTCCCCGCCCCCGTCCAGGTCCGGCAGCGCCCCCGGCAGGATGGGATACTTGTCCCGCTCCGGCGAAGCCAGCAGGGTCGCCCCCTCCATGAAGTCCAGGTGGATATGGCTTTTCAGCATCAGGGGCAGGGTGCGGTAGGTCCCCGGCGGGAAACAGAGGCGCCCGCCCTCCGGCAGGCAGGCGATGGCGGTCCGGATGGCGTCGGTGTCGTCCCTCGCCCCGTCCCCCGCTGCGCCGAATTGGCGCACATCCAGGGCGCAGCGCTCCTCCGGCGTGGAAAAGGTCAGTTTCTCCCCCCTGCCGGAGGCGTAGCGGAGCAGCAGGCGGTATTCCCTGCCGGGCCGCAGCCCGAAGAGGGAGAAGACGTTGGTATCTCCCCCGCCCGCCTCCCTGCCGTCCAGGGTCAGGGTGTAGGGCTCCGGCGCGAACCAGGGCTCTTGTCCTCCCAGCTCGAAGCAGGCGGAGACGGGAGAGAGAAAGAGGATCGTCAGCAAATCGCGCACCATCCTTTCCATGAATACGGCGCGCGGCATTTCACCTGCCGCGCGCCGACGCTTTGGATCAGCCCAGCTTGCAGAGCTCCCCGAACTCCTCCACTTCCTTTGCCAGGCCCTCCAGGCCGCTGCGCCAGAAGTTCACATCCGTCAGGTCGATATCGGCAACCTTGCCCGCGTCCTCCGCGGACATGACTGCCGCGGCCTTCAGGAAGCGCTTGTACTTGGGGACGAAGGACGCGCCTTCCTTCTCATAGCAAGCATAAAGCCCGCGGGCCAGCAGGCCGCCGAAAGCATAGGGCCAGTTGTAGAAGCTGAGACCGCCGCTGTAATAGTGGCTCTTGCAGAGCCACATATAGTCGTTGGGCTCCGTCCAGTCCAGCCCGTCGCCGTAGCCCTCCTTCTGAGCTGCCAGCATCATTTCGCAGAGCTGAGGCGGGAACATGAAGCTCTCGTCCCGATTCTCAAAGACGGCGCTCTCGAAGCGGAAGCGGGAATAGATGTCGCAGATGATCTGCAGGTCGCCGGAAAGCTGCTCGTGCATCAGGGCGCGGCGCCTGATCGGATCACCGGCGCTGCGGATGGCGTCGTTCATCACCAGCACCTCGTTGAAGGTGGAGGCGGTCTCCGCCAGAGGCATGGAATAATCCCGGTTCAGGGGCCGGTTGTCATAGAGATTCAGGTTGTGGAAGGCGTGGCCCAGCTCGTGGGCCAGGGTCACCACGTCGTCAAAGCTGCCCGCAAAGTTCGTCAGGATGCGGCTGGCCCGGATGGGGAAGGCTTCGGCACAGAAGGCGCCGCCCACCTTTCCCTCCCTGGGATAAAAGTCGATCCAGCCCTCGTCGAAGGCGGTGCGCACCATCTCCGTCAGTTCTCCGTCAAATGTGGAGAAACGCTGGAGGAGGTATTCCCTGGCGCTCTCCCTGGTGTATTTCTCTCCGTCGGCAGACAGGGGCGCGAAGAGGTCATACCAGGGCAGGCCCCCTTCATGGCCCAGGAGCTTTGCCTTGTGGCGGTAGAAGGGCTGGAGCCGGGGCAGGTATTCCCGCATGGCGGCCAGAAGCGCATCCAGGGTGGCGGCGGTCATGCGGGACTGATGCAGCGTCTCCGCCAGGGGGCTTTCAAAGCCCTTGAGACGGCAGCGGTTCAGCACCTCCAGCTTGATGCTGTTGAGGGAGAAGGCCACCGCGTCCTTGATGCGGTCATAGCAGGCGATCTCCGCGTGGAAGGCGTCCTTCCGCACCTGGGGGTCCGGATCATAGGCCAGATTGCGCACGTCGGAGAGGGTGATGGTCTCGCCCCGGTATTCCACCGGAACGGTGCTGGTGAGGTAGCTCTGAAGATTGCCCCAGGCGTCGGAACCGCTGTTCTCATACAGGGCGATGATCGTCTCGCACTTGGGGTCCAGCAGATATTTGGCGTCCTCCTTGGTGTTGCGCAGCAGGAAGGCATAATCCGTCAGCATCGGATCGGAGGCGATCAGTTCCTCCAGGTCATCCAGCCCGGCGACATACTGGTTGAAGCGGGTCTGCGGCGCTGCCAGGAGGCTGAATTTGCCGCTGAGCTGGTCCGAAAGAGAGCTGGCCTTTTCGTCGGTGGTGCAGGCGGACTGCCGCAGGCTCACATAGAGCATCAGCTTGCCGGAAAGCTCCGTCAGCGCTTCATAATCCTTCAGCACGGACAGTAGCGTTTCCTTCGCGTCGCCGCTCAGGTCCTGGCTCTTTTTCACCAGGGACTCGATCAGCTTGTCCAGCTCCGCCATGTCCGCGGCGAAACGGGGATCGTCATAATCCGTATAAAGCTCCGTCAGGGACCATTCGCCCTTCTGTACTTTTTCCTTGTCCATGGTTTCCTCCTGTATGTATTATCGTGCCGCCAGTTGCAGGAACCAGCGGAAAAGCGCCCCGCCGTCCACCGTGTCCGCCCTGGCGTGGCGGAGGCACATGCGCTCCGGGTGCCACTGGACGGAATAGACCGGCAGGGTCCTGTGGCGGCAGGCCTCGATCACGCCGTCCTCCGCCCATTGGACCGCTTCCAGCTCCGGAGCCAGGCGGTCTATGCCCTGGTGGTGTGCGCTGTTGACGGGGAACCGCTCACCATACAGCGCTGCCGGGAAGGAGCCGGCGGAAGCGCGCGTCTCATGGGCGCTGTCCCCCGCCTTGGTGGGCACATGCTTCTCTGCACCAGGCAGATGCTGTACAAGGCTGCCGCCGAAATACACGTTCAGCAGCTGGTGGCCCCGGCAGATGCCCAGGATGGGTTTTCCCGCCCGGAGGTAGGCTTCTACCAGGCGCATTTCCGCCTCGTCCCGGGCCGGGTCCACGCCGAAGCAGGCGGTATTCTCCTCCCCATAGCGCGCCGGGTCCACGTCGCCCCCGCCGGAGAGGATCAGGCCGTCGTAATGCTCCGGTTCCGGCTCCGGGAGATAGGCCGCCGCGGGGGTTCCGCCGAAGGCCTCCACCGCCGCGGGATAGTTCTGCACCAGCTCCGGGCCGAGGGAAATCTGTATCTCAGGCTTCACTTTCGGTTTTCGCTTCTTCCGGCGCGGCTTCCGCTTCCGGCTCGTCCGTCAGAGCGTCCAGCGCGTTCTCCGGGAGGGTGATCTCCATCTCCGGCTCCTCCAATTCTTCCGGCTCCTCCACCGCGGCGTCGTCAAACCAGCGATAGCCCGTCTGCACCTTGTAATGGCCGGGCTCGTCGGTCTTGGTGATAAGGATGCCCTTCTTCAAAAAGCCGAACCAAAGCTCGGTGGAATAGGGGTCCTTCGCCCATTTGCAGAACTGCACGACGCCCGTTCCCACGGCGGACAGCGCCACGGCGCCCACCGCCCCCAATGCGATCTTTGCGGCTTTCCCAATTTTCTTCGCCATTTTGTTTTCTCCCCTCTGGTAACCGATTCAACGGAAATAGTATACCACGGCTATTGTCAATCCGCAAACCCATATGGTATGATTCAGAAAAATGTATATGGAGGCGATCATATGGACAGACCCCGTTTTTCGGAAGAACAGATGGCCATCTTCAAGCGGATGGTCACTCCCACCCTCTTTGATCCCAGCCCCATCAAGCGCAAGTACCTGGATGTGCAGTACGGCAAGCTGCCGGAGCAGAAGGTGGACGTATACCTTCCCGACGAAGGCGACGGTCCCTTCCCCCTCATCATCTATGTCCACGGCGGCGGCTGGAGCATGGGCAACAAGCGGGAAGGCGCCCTCCCCTGCATCATTGACGCCATCCAATACGGGTACGCCGTCATTTCCGTGGATTACCGGCTGGCCCCCGGCGTCAAGTTCCCCGAGTTCCTCTTTGACGTAAAGACCGCCGTCCGCTGGGCGCGCGCCAACGCTGAGGAGTACCGCTTCGACCCGGACCGCTTCGGCATGGTGGGCGACAGCGCGGGCGGCCATCTGACGCTCATGGTGGGCTTCACCGCCGGGCACCCGGAATATGAGGGCGAGCAGTATGGCTGGGAGGGCGTCAGCAGCGCCGTCCAGGCCATCATCGACATGTACGGGCCCAGCATTTTGGACGCAGACCGGGACGCTTTCCTGAAGGAAAGCGGAGTCCCCGCTTTGAATCTCGGCGGGCCTCCAAGAGATGGCGGCGCTCCCGCCTCCGGTATGGGTGCGGCGTTCACCTCGGACGTGAATATGCTGCATCTCATCAGCCCCATTCAGTATGTTCACAAGGATATCCCGCCCACCATGATCCAGCAGGGCGAGAAGGACCCCATCGTCCCGATGCAGAACAGCACGCTTCTGGCCGCGAAGATCGAAAAGATATGCGGAAAAGACCGGGTAGACCTGCGGCTCTATCCGGAACGCACCCACTCCGACGGGGCCTTTATGGGCTCGGAAAACTGTATGGAGGTCCTGCCGTTCTTCGATAAGTATCTGAAATAAACGCAAAGATGATGAATCATCCCGCCGCCGCGGCGGGATGATTTTTCCCTGCGAATCACCGGCACCGCCTTCTCCGCCATGCCGGAGCTTGTCTGATGCTTGACATTTGATTCCCGACAGAGTAAAATATATGCGGTTTTTCTCACATCCGAAATATACACTTCGGAAATACGATAGATGCGAAAGGGGAAAATATGGATCTCAAGTTGAAGGACAAGGTTGTCCTGGTCACGGGCGGCACCGGCGGCATCGGAACAGCCATTGTAAAGGGCTTCCTCGCAGAAGGAGCGAAGGTCGCTTTCTCCTCCACCAGCCAGAAGAAGATCGACGAGCTGCTGCCCACCCTGGGCGCTGCGGAGGGCCAGGTGGCCGGCTTCGTCGCCGACCTGAACAAGGAAGAGGATATCAAGAGCTTCGTGGAGGGCGCGAAGGCCCGCTTCGGCACCCTGGACGTGATCGTCCCCAACGCCGGTTATGAGGGAAAGGCCCATCCCGTGCAGGATATGACCCTGGAGCTCTTCCAGCAGACCTATATGCTCAATGTCTTCGCCGTGATGCTCACCATGAAGTACGCGGCGCCCACACTGATTGAGAAGCAGTCCGGCTCCATCGTGGTGATCGCCTCCGCGGCAGCCTATGAGCCCACCGCCTCCAACAGCGCCTATGTCTCCTCCAAGTATGCCGTGGCCGGTCTTGTCAAGTGCATCGCCATGGAGCTGGGTCCCGTGGGCATCCACGTGAACTACGTCTGCCCCGGCCCCGTGGACACTCCCATGATGCTGCGCATCGAGAAGGACTTCTTCGGCGATTCCATGACCCACGAGGAGGCCATGGCCATGCTGGCCGGTCAGTACGCCATGGACAAGCGCTACGCCAAGCCGGAAGAGGTCGCCAACGCCGTGCTGTATCTGGCCTCTGAGGTCTCCGCCCACACCGCCGGTATGGGCATGCACGTGGACTCCAAGGTTTCCGCCGGCAGCTGACGGCTGCGTTTGCGAATACGTGAGGATGCGGGCTGCCCTTTCCGGGGCAGCCCGCACTTTCTTCGGTGGCGGTACCTCCCTCCCCTACGCCGGGAATGAGCAAACGCCCCATTTCTTCTAGTTTCTTTCTGAAAACTTATGAAAAAAGGCTTGCAATCTTCCTGGAATTGTGCTACTATATCTGAGCGTTCAGGAAATCCGGGTGTGGCGAAGTTTGGTATCGCGCTTGAATGGGGTTCAAGAGGCCGCTGGTTCGAATCCAGTCACTCGGACCAAAATAGAAATCCCGCAGAGCTTTGAAATATAAGGCTCTGCGGGATTTTTCATATCTTCCTGGATCGCGAAGATACAACCGGAATCCGAAGGATTCCAGGAG
>JAEEGK010012926.1_pt1 | contig 18893 bp, 9 predicted proteins | sample 8958771 | NCBI WGS metagenome assembly JAEEGK01 (sample SAMN16246547, study PRJNA631951) | gut metagenome | biome: gut microbiome; feature: rumen; material: SC-attached | host: Bos | place: Iran: Karaj | collected 2018-10
CTCTCCCGGCACAGCATCCAGACCTCAACCGACCCTTCGGCTGGGCAAATTGTACGACGCTCACCTCGGGTGACGATTACCGCGTTACAGGCGGCAAGGCCGTAGCCAGCCCCAGTACCATCACGCTCAACAGCACGGGCAGCGACATGCGCAAAACCATCATCAAGGCCATCAACGAGAATGACATCATCATTTTCGACGGCAGCAAGGGCGACTTCATCGTCAGCAGCTCGATGCAACTGAAGGACCTGCAGAACAAGACCATCGTTGGCATCAACAACGCACGCGTCTGCACCCAGTTCTATCTTTCGCCCGAGTTACATCAACTGATGAACGACAAGAAGGTGCTCGAACAAAACACCTCGAAAGCCAAAGAGACACTTACCCTCTCGAATGGCAAACGTGTGGGCGAACCTCGCGAATACCTTGTACGTCAAACCCTCATCGACAAAATGCAGGATCCCGAAGAGAAATTCCGCAATGCCGGTCTCTTCAGCTTTTCCAACTGTCAGAACATCATCATCCGCAACCTGTCCCTGCAAGGGCCGGGTGCCATTGACGTTGGCGGCAACGACCTGCTCACCCTCAGCCGAGGTTCGAAGCACGTCTGGGTCGATCATGTGGACTTCTGCGACGGTATGGACGGCAACTTTGACATCAACAGTTTCTCCGACTTCATCACCGTCTCATGGTGTCGTTTCCATTACTCCGAACGCACCTACATCCACGCCAATACCAACCTTGTAGGTTCCAGCGACCGAGCTGAACAGAATGGCGAGGACAACCTGAATGTCACCTACGCCTTCTGCGAATGGGGCGAAGGCTGCGACCAGCGTATGCCTATGGTACGTTTCGGCACCATCCATCTGCTCAACGACTATTATACCTGCGCTGGAAATACGGCCGCCGCCAATCCACGCTTCCAGTCAGAAATGCGCATCGAGGGTTGCTATTTTGCCGAAGGCGTCAAGAAAATCTTCTCGCAAAAGGATGCCAAGGCTTTCGTCTTCGTCGATAATCACTATACCGAGAAGTTCAAGCAACCCGACAATCTTGGCAATGTCTCCCTCCCCTATCGTTACGAGGCCATTCCCGTCGAGGAGGTCCCGAAGGTGGTAGGCGAGCATGTGGGTGCTACCCTCTCCGACCCGCTGAACATTGCGGATGGGCCGAAATAAGCCAGTCTGCCACATAATCGGGATGGGAAATGTCCCATCCCGATATAATCCCTATAAAATCCTTGCATCATGAAACGGAATTTTTTTATTGCCACTCTGACCATTATCATTAACATTATGAACATCTTCAGTTCAGACGGCCAAAGTTACAATGAACTTTGGAACAACGTCAATGACCTTAAACAGAAAGACATGCCCCGCAAGGTGATTGATGAGGCACAGAAGATCTACGACAAGGCACAGAAGGAAAAGAATTTCCCTCATCTTGCCAAGGCGTGGATCACTATCGTCGAAACCAAATGCGATCTTGACCCCGACAGTTTCCGTATTGCCAATTTTCCTCCTTTTCCTCATAAGGGCCTAGTCGAAGATGCCGTCTATAACGCCGTCATGGGCTCTGCTTATCTTGCTATGGCCGATAGCCATATCTCCGACTTCGACGAAGAGACGCAGAGCGAATACAGCGCCAAGGCACGCGAACTCTTCACCCTGTCGCTGAAGGACAAGGCTGCATTGGCCAAGGCTTCGGCTTTGGGCTACGACCCCCTTATCCAGGAAGGCGAGGACAGTCGTCTCTATCAGCACGATATGCTGTCGCTGCTCACTCGCTTTGTGCTCCAAAATGCGCAGATGAAGGAAAGCGAAGAGGCACAACTCCTGGGCGAAGTGGCAGCTCACTACAAGCAGAACGGTCCACGCGATGCATACGCGCTGACCCAACTCGAATACCTCTATAAGCAACGCCAGCACGAGGATTACAACCTGCGTATGCCATCCGAGGCATTTGTGGAGGCACTCAAGGCACTCGTCGAGGAAACCAAGGATATCGAGGCAGGTGCCGATGTGGCACAAGCCTATTGCAAGCAGATCTACAACGATGACGAAAGGCTGACCTTTGCCCGCTGGGCACAAAAACAATACAAGGGCTCGCACATCGCTCCCTTCTTCACCAACGTCGAAGGCGAGTTGATGAATCCCACCTGTATCCTCGATGTTCCATCGGGCATTCTCCCCAACCGTCCCTTCGATATCGAACTACGCTACAAGAACCAGACCCAGGCCACGGTTGAAGTACGCCTTTACAACGGCAAGGACAAGAACCGTCAGTTCAAGACCGACGGCAAGCTCATCGAAAAAAGAGACTACACCTTGGGCGACGACAGCCTCAGCATGTCGCGTCGTGCCGAAAACCTGCCCACCAACGGCGAACGAAAGGACCAGTACTCGCTCCCTGCCGGTCATTACATCTTCATTGCTCGTACACCTCAGCGCGTAGCCATCAATGACATCGAGATCACCTCGCTGCGCCTCTTCCTCTTCGAATTGCCCTCGAAGGAGTCGCTGGCTTTTGTTGGTGACATCGAGACAGGACGTCCTGTGCCCAATGCTACCGTCGTTGTGGAGGACTATTCGGGCAAAAACCAGCAATTCTTTGCATGCAACACCAAAGGCGAGGTCATCATCCCACGCCGTGACCGCAACAACTACGCTTGGGCCTGCATCAAGGGCACCAACGACCAGACAAGCAAAGTCTATCTCTATTCCAGTGAAGCACCTGAGAAGGACGGCGATTTGCACAGCTCGCTCTTCACCGATCGTGCCATCTATCGTCCCGGTCAGACCGTCCACGTCTCGGCTATCGTCTATCATCAGCATGGCGATAACACGCAAGTGGTAGCCGATCGCACAATCACGCTCAGATTCAAGGATGCCAATGGCAAGGAGATCGACAAGCGCGAAGTGGTGACCAACCAATACGGCAGTTACGACTGCGACTTCGTGATTCCGACTGACCGACTGCCGGGCCGATTCTCCATTTCGGACAACAACAGCGGCAGCACCAGTTTCCGTGTCGAGGAATACAAGCGCCCCACTTTCGATGTCAAGGCCAAGGCTGCTGAAAGCCACGGCCGCAAGATCAGCATCGGCGATACCATCGAAGTGGAAGCCACAGCCAAGACCTATGCTGATGTCCCCGTGCAGGATGCACAGGTCAAATACACCATCGAGACCGCCAAGTGCAGTTTCTGGTTCTGGGGTGGTTCCGGTTGGGAACAACTCTCCGAAGGCGAAGGTAAGACTGATGAGAAGGGACGCATTGCCGTACCCGTCTATCTTGACCCGAAGAAACTCGATGACTACGATGACGACCAGATGCTGCGCTATCGCATCACCTTCGACGTCACCGACATGGCAGGCGAAACACACAGTGCCACCTACACCACTGCCGTTTCGCGCCAGCCGTTCAGCATCAGCATCAGTGTGCCCAACCCATACGATGCAAGCAGCAAAGAACAAATCGTTGTCAAGGCCCGCAATGCCAGCGGCGAGGAAGTCAACGCCTCAGGCATCTTCCACATTCTGACCAAGAGCTACAGTTCGGAGTCCATCCATTCCGGCACCTTCCAGACCGGTGTACCCATCGAACTGCCCGCCTTGGCCCCAGGGCAATACTATATCGAAGCATATGCCACCGATGAAGCCGGCAACAAGGTAGGAAACCGCCGTACCGAATCACTCAGGCTCTTCGACTCAAAGGCCGCCATCCCGCTCAAACCCGGCAAGATGAGCCGCAACGAAGTACAAAAGGACATCACATGCTTCGATGGCGACTTCTTCCACGTTGCCGAGAAAGAGTTCTCTGAGCAAAAGTCTGCCGAAGTGTTCTTCAGCCCAGGCAAGAAGGATGTCTATGTGGGCTATATGATTCTTGCCAACGAACGCATCGTCGAGCGCGGAACCATCGAATTGGGTCGTGATCTTTATCGGCTCACCATACCCTACGACCGCAGTTATGGCGATGGTGTCCGACTTTTCATCTGGTACGCACGCGATGGGCAGATATGCAGCGAATCTGCTACGTTGACCTACGTGAAACCCGAGAAGCAACTCAAACTCTCGTGGAGCACGTTCCGCGACCGCCTCTATCCAGGACAGGACGAGACGTGGACCCTCACCATCCAAGGCAAGGACGGCAAGCCCGTCGGTGGTGCAGAACTGCTGGCCACAATGTACGACGCGTCGCTCGAACAGTTCGCCAGCCACTCCCTGCCGTTCTTCCTGTCGTTCCAGCGACTGATACGTTCGTTCAATAATAACGTGACGAACAACAACTACGGAACCACCATTCGTGCAACCCGTGCATATTCCGGCAAGTCAGTCCGCAGTCGCAGTTACGATCAACTTACTGAATACATTCATCAGCGCTGGCGTCAAAGACGTATCCTCGTGCGTGGTGCTCTGGGCGCGGCAGCAGGCAGACCGATGATGGCGATGGCCCAATCGTCTGCGATGGTAATGGATGACGAAATAGTCGCGGATGAAGAAGAAGGAATGCCGATGGAATTCGCTGCTAATGACATGGTCATGATGAGAAAATCGGCTTCCATGAATGATGCAGCCGGAATGGAGGAAGAAGAGATGAAAGAGCAAGGCGAAGGTGGAAGCAGTTCTCCTGCTCTGCAACTCCGTAGCAACTTTGCCGAGACAGCCTTCTTCTATCCCCACCTCCTTTCCGATGCCAAGGGCAACGTCAGCATCAGCTTCACCTTGCCCGAGAGCCTCACCGAATGGAAGTTCCTCGGTCTTGCCCACGACAAGGACGTCAACTACGGTAAGATCCTCGCCACTGCCGTGAGCCGCAAGGATTTCATGGTGCAGCCCAACCTGCCACGCTTTGTACGTGAGGGCGACAAGGCCTCCATTGCCTCTCGTATCATCAACCAGGGAGACAAGCCTCTGAAAGGCACAGCACGCCTGCGTCTGCTCGATGCCGAGACCGAAAAGGAAGTCTATTCGGCCACCCAGCCCTTCTCGGTAGATGTGGAACAGACCACTTCGGTCACCTTCAACATCGACATCGACGAACGCTATCCGATGCTCATCTGCGAAGTGAGCGCCGTAAGCGGTGACTTCTCCGATGGCGAGCGCAACTATCTGCCCGTGCTCACTTCGAAGAAGTACGTCACCGAAGCTATCCCCTTCTACGTGACCAGCGACGAACAAGAGAAGCACATCGACATCAGCAGCCTCTTCAACGAGGGCAGCCAGACTGCTACCCACAAGCGCCTGCTCTTCGAATACACTGACCGTCCCGAATGGACCGTCATCTCAGCCCTCGATGGCATTAAGGTGCCCGATCGTGACTGCGCTACCGCCTACGCAGCTTCGCTCTATGCAAACATCGTGGCACGCCGCATTGCCCATAGTATTCCTGGCTTTGAGGATGCCCTGAATGCAGCCAAAAAAGCTGGCACCGACCAGCAGAGCCAACTCGACCGCAATGACGACCTGCGCGACATCGTGCTCCAGGAATCCCCATGGGTCAACGATGCATTGCGCGAAGCCGAACAGCGTGCCCGCATGCTCGACCTCTTCAACGACCGCCTCATGCAGGAACGCATCGACAAGGCGCGCACACGCCTCCAGAAGCTGCAGCAGGGCGACGGCTCGTGGAGCTGGTTCGAAGGCATGCCCGGCAGCTACTACATGACGCTTGCCATCTGCGAGGACCTCGCCATGCTGATCAACTCCGAAGGCAGCGAGGGACTCGATGTGGAAGCCAAGATGCTCGAACAGGGCTTGAACTTCCTCGACAAAGAGGAACTCGAGCACTACGAATACTGCATCAACAAGAAACTCCCCATCACAGCCAGCAACAGTACGCTCAACTACCTATATGTCTGCTCGCTCGCACCCGACCACAAGGTGAGCAAGAAGGTGGCCGACATGCGCGAAGCCTATCTGAAGGACATCGAGAAGAACGTGCGCGACCTCACCATCCACGGACGCACCGTGGCAGCCTGTGTACTGCGCACCTTCGGCCACACCAAGAGTGCCGACGACTTCCTCGAGTCGGCTGTCGAATACACCATCACGAAACCTGGCATGGGTCGCTACTACGCCACCGACCAAGCCTACTATTCGTGGCGCGACTACCGCATCCCGACCCAGCTTGCTGCCATGCGCGCCATCCGTCAGTCGTCGCGCTCCGACAAGGAGCAGCTCCTCAACGAGATGCAGGTATGGCTCCTGCGTCAGAAGCAGACGCAGACGTGGGACAACGAGATGAACACACTCGGTGCTCTCGATTTCCTGCTTGCAGGCTACAAGAAGCAGGGTGAGCCAATCACCGCACGTCCCCACGGCCTGTTGCGTTCGTTCAGCATCGATAGCAGCATGCTGCCCACGCCCATCGACACCACACGCTTCCTGGCCGAACAGCTCGGCTATGTGCGCACCCAGGTCGATGATGCCATCACCGCATCGCCCATCCGCGACCTCAGCATCAAGGGCAATGCCCCGGCTGCCGAAATGCCCGTCATCTCTTGGGGTGCCCTCTATGCACAATACCTCGAGGATATGGATCGTCTGAAGAACCAGACCACCGGCGAACTGAAGGTGGAAATCAAGTTCAAGAAGGACGGCAAGGACTTCAATCCCGAAACCGAGACACTGAAGGTGGGCGACAAGGTGACTCTCCGCGTCATCATCACTGCCGACCGCGACATGGACTTCATCCAGATTCGCGCCCAGCGTCCTGCCTGCTTCGAACCCGTCACCCAGTTCTCCGGCTATCGCTGGATGAATGGCCGCGGCGGCTACGTCAGCATGCGCGATGCCTCGACCGACATCTTCTTCGACAGGTTCACCAAGGGCACCACGACCTACGACATCGACTTCCGCGTCGATCGCATCGGTCAGTACCTCTCGGGCATCACCACCGCCCAGTGCGCCTATGCCACCGAGTTCGTGGCTCATACACGCGCCTATCGGATTACTGTCAAGTGATTATCCATTTTAATAAATAGTGCCTATCGTCTTTATAGTAACTATAATCACTATAGGCACTATTATTTTACGATAGGCACTATTATTTTACGATAGGCACTATTATTTTACGATAGGCACTATTCCTATAAATTCCCCGAAACATGACACTCATCCCCTCCCTATCTTCGTTGCGCGAATCGATGGTCAAGGTTTCCCGTCGGTTCCCGGCGGCATGCACCTTTGCCTTCCTCCTGGCCTTTGCCCTCATCCTCATGGTGATTACCGATGAGTTTCGTGGCGTGGCTATCTATTACCTTACGGCGGGCTTCCTGCTCTCGCTGATGCTGTCGCTGTGGGCCGAAGAATACCACAACAAGCGCGTGGTCTGGACGGTCACAGCCATAGCGCATATTTTGTTGCTCATCGATGCCATCTACCTGTGGAATCTCGATTCGTCCCGCTACAGCATGGCGCTCTTCATAGCACGAGCAGCCGTCTATGTGGCCCTTATCCTGGGTATCCTCTTCCTGCCCTTCTATCAGGCGAAGAGCGACGTGAAGTCGTGGAACTTCACCCGCCGCATGCTCATTGCTATGGTGCTTGCGTATCTGGTCGGAGGGGTAATGACGGGAGGCATCGAACTGCTCCTGCTGGGCATTCAGAGCCTGTTCGACATTCATATCGAAGACAAGTTGTACGCCATCGTCAGCATCCTTTTCGCCCTGTTGCTGCCCCTCCTTCTGGTGCTCTCCCGCGTGCCCGAAGGAGAACGGAAGCACGACGAAACAATCCTCGTCTCCCGGTTCCTGACGGGCACCACACGTTACCTGTTCATTCCCCTGGTGGTCTGTTACATGGTGGTGCTCTATCTCTATCTGGCTCGAATTGTCTTCTCGTGGGAACTGCCCAACGGCACCATAACGTGGCTCGTGACCATCATGATGTTCGGCATCATCGCCATCGAGTTCCTCCTCTATCCGACCATGCGCAGCGAAGACTCGAAGCCATTCGAACGCTGGGTGGTCCGGTGGTTCCCCATCCTGGCACTGCCCCTCGTCATCCTCATGACAGTAGGTATCGTGCGCCGACTCGGCGATTATGGCATCACGGTCAATCGCCTCTATGTGCTCACGCTCAACCTTTGGTTCTATGCCGTTTGCATCGGCCTCTTCGTGCTCAAGGCACGTCGCATCCATTGGATACCCCTCTCGTTCGGCGCCATCCTGCTGCTCACTTCAGCCCAGCCGATGAACTACTGCGAAATCGTCCGACGCTACCTCAGGCAGCAGGTCAGCAACGTCGTGGCACAATACAAGCCGGAGCATCTGCCCATGAACCAGCAGGAATTCGACAGCTGGATGAAGACATTGCCCGAAGACGTTCAAACGGCTACACAAAGCAGGTTGAAGTACCTCGACAGCTATTATAACAAGGAAACCGAAACGTGGATCGACAAGGACGTTTGGCTCCGGGGAGACTATTCGAAAAAGACAGACGTCGAAGACGAGGATTTCCTCTATGAACCCGACACCCACTACATCACCCTTCCCGAAGGCTACCATCTGCTCATTCCCTATCGGAATGAATATAGTTTTACCGGCTCAAGAAATCGCCTGAACGACAGCATCCTCCAGATCTCCACCACCGGCCTGCAGGACGAAAATCTATTCTTCGAGGTCAATCTCGAAGAGTTCCGCCGGAAGAAGGCTCAGGGCATCTGTCCTATCTTTTGCACCGAAAAGACTCGCGGCGATTCCATCGTCCTCTATTTCGAACGGCTCCAGATAAGGCGCTACGAGGACGATGAGAACGATATCGAATATCGGGCAAACTTGTTCTTCAAATAAAAGATTATAAGGAACTATATAGAATAATAGGGGATTCCAAGGAACAAATGTCTCTTGGAATCCCTTTTCTTCATCAATTTTCTTTCTTCAAGGCGATACTATCGTCCCTAAAAATCCCTTAATATCCCTTCCTATCCCAAAACATCCCTTAGAATCGCTATAATTCATAGATATAATCCACATAAATCCCGCTCATAAACCCATTGTTCGTAGCTGCGCCCTTCCAATAGATTGATTGGGGCGAGCTGAGCTTGAAGTCGGGGAACTTGATGAAGGTCCATCCGCTCTTGGGGACCACGTACTTCGACTGGTCGCTCAAAACGGGCTTTTCCTTGCCGATATAGACATGCGACTTGGTCTGGTTGGCCCAGGTGAACACCTTGCGGCCCTGGGCATCGGTAGGCAGCGCATCATAGACCTTCTGGGGCACAAAGACACGTGCCCCGTAGCGGGTGTTGGGTTTGGCCGTGAAGATGATTGATTGCGTCAGGTCGGTTCGCTTCACGGTCATTCCATAGGGTGTGACGGCCCCCTCCTTCGTATGGATCCACGTCTTGTTCTTCTCGCCCGAACGGATCAGATCGACGGCACTGACAGCACCCGGTACAGTGAGTTCCTGCTTCGCGCACTTCACGGGCGGAGCCCCTTCGAGGTAGAAGGGATATTCGCCGCGTCCCCACGTCTGCTGCACGGCGATGCTGTGGTAGGCGCCACGGCCCTTGGCATATACCACCCAGGGGCCCACGGCCTTGCTCAAGCCGCCCTGTCGCTGCAGATACACCGAACGAAGGTTGATCACAGTAGCTGTCTTGGGGAGTGCAGTTCCGTCGTCTCCCACGCCGACAATGGCATAGTAGCGATAGTAGTCGGTAATCTTCTGTCCTTCGGCATCGACGGCATAGATCTTGTCGTCCTCCTCCTTGTAGCCTTCCGTGATGATGTTGCCATCGATATCGATGATGTTGCCCTCGCTGTTCCTCCGATAGGTACGGAAACGCTTCAGGCCGTTGCCGAAATTCGACACCGAAACCGACTGCACCGTGATGTCGTGGAAGCCGATGCTGCCCGCGAAGATGAACCACTTGTAGAGCTTCCCTCCACCCTTGGGCGGGATGTAGCCCTCGTCGCTGTCGTACTTGAGGCTCGACGAAGCGCACTTGATGGGCTGAGTATCCTTGCCGCCTTTACAGGAACCTTCCACCTGGATGTCGCCAAACTCGCAATGCGTGAAATTCATCTTGCCAGGTTTGCCATAGAAGAAGTTGCCCATGCAGCCCTCGAAGTTGAAGTAGTAGAAGTAGCAGGCCGAGACGTCACTCGGTCCGGGCGGGTCGAAGAGGAAGAGCGGAACGGCCTTCCCCAAGGCGTCAATCCGGCCGCAGTCGCGCACATTGGTGTAGCCGAAATGGCTTTCGTAGCAGCGTCGCAGCAACACACACGTGCCCTTGACGTGCTGGAAGTAGAGTCCGTCAAACTGCCCGTAGGGACAGCAGTCGAGCCACAAGGCAGCCCGCGACACCCAACGATAGGTACGCTTGGTGATGCCCTCGCCGTACTTCGGCACAAATCCCGCGCTGATCATCGACTCGGTGCCTGTCAGGAAGGCCAGGTCGCACAGCCTGCAGCCGCGCATGAAGATCGTCTTGTCCTTTTCGAGCCAACCCAGGCGGAAGAGGTACGACTGCGACGTGCGGTAGGGCAGGATACGCGCACCCGAGGCATTCAGCTGCATCTTGGGACCTCGGATGCTGATGCCAAGTGCCGAAAAAGCCGGACCTTTGCGCACCAGCAAGGTGGGCGAAAAGGCGTAGGCTCCCGAGGGCAGCAGCAGGTCGTAGGTCGTGGCGCGTCGGTCGAGGAAGGCCATCCACTTCACCATGTAGGGCATGTTGTCGTCATGCGTTTCAGCCGTTTTCGGACGTGCTCCCAGCTGTAGGAAGTTCACTTCGCCGCTGGCAGGCACCACGAGGTCGGCATAGAGCTCAGCCTCGGTGTTCGAAAGCCGGACCAGTGTGGCTGTGTCGAGATAGGCCGTCTGATGTTCGCCCACCTGCGCACGCCATGTCAGGTTGTAGGCATAGCCCTCCACGTTATGACGGTCGTCATAGACGAGCAGCGAGCCATCGAGGCGGCTCTTGATGAAGTAGGTGCTGCCTCCGCCGTCGCCCGGCTCGTAGAAGCCCTTCGTGATGGCAACGTCGCCCTTCTTCAGGTTGGTGCTCGCAGCCAGGTCGGCCACGTTGTCGTAGATGTAGGCCTGGGTGTAGCGGACGGTGTCGGCCTCCGTTTTCCCAATCCGATTGCCATAGATGCCGCGCTCCTCGGCAGGCACAGTGGGGGTATAGACGCATGCCTTCTTCGGGTCGAGTGCTGGAGCAGTCGCCTTGCCTTCAGCCAACACGTCGGCAGTCAAAAGGGAACCGGTCAGTAGAGCCAGGAGTCCGGCCAGTATGCTTGTATGTTTCATTGATAGAACTGCTTTATTTTTTGGAGTTAATCCCATTAAAAAGACCGATGCAAAGATAGGGATTTTTTTTGGCAAATGAAGCCAGAAGCACCAAAAAACTGCTCACAAATAATTATTTTTCACATTTGCTTGGAGTTTTCTGCAAAACTGATTATCTTTGCACCCGTATAATTCCATTCACAACCACTATGAAAAGCAGTTTTCGACACGTCTTTTCCTTCATTGCCCTTTTTGCCTCCCTCCTTGCCGCACTTCCTTTGTCGGCCGAGGCTGCTCCCGGACGTGAACAGCCCGCTATCGAGATGCTGGGTGACCGCACGATCATCTACCCCGGGCGACTCGACCTGCACGGCGACGAGACGTTGATGGACATCCTCCAGCTCGTTCCCGACCTGCTGATCGGCGGCTACGACAACCTGTTGGGCAGCTACCAGCTGCGTCTCGACAACGTGGCCATCTCGGGCGACAGCCGACTGGTGATGACGCAGATGCTGGCCAAGGACATCCAGAAGATACAGGTCTGCGACAACTCGGGTGTTGCCAAGGGACGTACGGGCGAGGGATGCGTCATCGATATCAACCTGCGCCCCTACGAACCAGGCGCCCATGGCTTCGCTTCGCTGCAGTATGCCACCGACCACCAGCTCGACGGCACTTCCAACATCCGCTACGGCAGCGAGAAAACCGACCTCTTCGCCAATGCACAGTTCAACCGCACCGACGTCAGGAGCACCTACAAGGACCAGCAGTACCTCCACGCCGAGATGGTGAGCCGGCTGACTAGCCGCGACCTGCTGCGCACCTATGCCATCCAGAGCTACAAGAACACCAATACCCCCTCCCCCAACCTGCGCAAGAACCTGCGCGAGGAGATGTTCCTCTTCCGTGGCCGATGGTTCCACACCTTCAACGACCTGGGTACCGAGCTGCTCACCCTCGTTTCCTATTCACGCGAAAACAATCCGCTCGAGCAGTTCGCCATCCGCGACAACGAGCATCGTGTGATCCACAACAGCTACGACCAGCCCGTCTGGCTCGTCGAACTCAACACGCCCATTCCTGCCGTCCAAGGGCTGAAGATGATGACCGGCATCGAAGCGGGCTACAACATCCAGGACTATGGCATCAACCAGCACAACGAGACCGGTCTGGCATTCGACGAGGAGAGCACCTACCACATCTTTCACCACGATGCCTATCTGCAGCTCAACTATCGGCGTGGCCCCCTGCTCCTCACGCTGGGCGACCGCGTGATGTTCTATCACTACAACCAGAAGGGCTATTCGGGCGGTTGGTCGAAGAACTCCACGCGCAACATGTTCCAGGCAAGTGCTGTGTTCACTCCATATCCGCGCCATCAGTTCCAACTCGCCTACTACCGCAAGTTCACCAACCCCAGTGCCCTCGACGTGTTCATCGAGCTGTGGCCCAACACGGCAGGTACCTTCATCGGCGGCGCAGCGGACCTCGAAGAGACGCGTGTCAACCAATTCAAGGCATCCTACGGCTACACCCAGCCCAACTTCACGGCCAAAGCCAATGGCAGCTACTACACCACCAGCGACGACAAGAAGTACCTCAAAGCCGATGCTTCGGTCTATTACAAGGTAGGGCATCTTTCGCTCACGGTAGGCTACAACCTCTACACCCTCAAACAATCTGCTGCAGGCGAAACCGTTCGCACCACCTGGCACACCATCCGCCTCGTACCGAAGCTCTATCTCCCCCAGCATTGGCAGGCTGGAGCCCAGTTCATCTGGTATTCCGACGAATTGCCCTATCGCGTGCTCAGCTACGACAACAAGCCCTTCTACGGCTGTCTCGACCTCGGCAAGCAGTTCGACTCCCATCGCCACCTCAGCCTCCAGTGGCACGACATGTTCAACCATCACCTCAGCGCCCTCCTCGCCACCGCCCTCTGGAAATTCTAACCCTTCGTCACCACAGCAGCCATCCTTGGCTGCCAGATCTTCCCCCATGTACCCGCAGCAGCCATCCTTGGCTGCCATGATCTTCCCCCTTGTTTCCGCAGCAGCCGTATATGGCTGCTAAATCCCCTCAAAACCCTATGAAACTCCCCCTCCTCCTCGCAGCCCTATGCGCCCTCTTCACCCTTCAGGCGCAGACCTATCAACCCGACCTCGTCATCAAGCTCTGGCCCAACGGCGCACCCACCAGCAACGGCGACATGGAGCCCGAAAAGGACTTCGGCACGCACTTCGAGCACACCCAGGACCCCGACATCTCGGTCTATCTGCCCGAGCATCCCTGCGGCCTCGCCGTGCTCGCCATCCCGGGTGGCGGCTACAGTGGTGTGTGGTACAACCACGAGGGACATCTGCCCGCAGCCTGGTACAACGAGCAGGGCATCGTCTATGCCGTGCTGAAGTACCGTCTGCCCAATGCCCATCCCGAAGTGCCGCTCGACGATGTGCAGCAGGCCATGCGCATCCTGCGTGAACATAGCAGCGAATGGAACATCCAACGCCTCGGCGTACAGGGTTGTTCGGCCGGTGGTCACCTCGCCTCGACGGCAGCCACCCACTACACCTCGCCCGATGTCCGTCCCGACTTCCAGATCCTCTTCTACCCCGTCATCTCGCTCGACCCCACGTTCACTCACTATTGGTCGAGTCATTTCCTGCTGGGCGACAAGCCTTCGAAGAAACTCGTCCAACAATACAGCAACGAACTGCAGGTGACCTCCGACACGCCGCCCGCCTTCATCCTTGCCAGCAGCGACGATGGCCTGGTGCCTGTGCGCAACAGCATCGAATACTACAATGCCCTGGTCGCAAAAGGTGTCTCCGTCACCATGCACCTCTATCCCGTGGGTGGTCACGGCTGGTGTTGGCGCGACAATTTCCGCTACAAGCCGCAGTACGTCAGCGAACTCGGTCAATGGCTGCGCACCCTGTTGCCCCAGCGTCGTGTGCTCTGGATAGGCGATTCGATTACTGATGGCGGGTGGGGACGTAGTGGTGGCGACATGCGTCCATCGAGCGAACGCGTCGAGTGGGACAAGAACCACGTCTATGGACATGGTTATGTCGAACAGTGCGCCTCCTACTTCGAGAGCCAGTATCCCGACGACCAGATCCAATGCTGGAACCGCGGCATCAGCGGCAACACACTCGAACAGCTCGCCGCTCGCTGGCAGCAGGATGCCATTGCCCTGCGTCCCAACGTAGTCAGCATCCTCATCGGCATCAACGATGCCTGCACCTTCTTCGATCGTCAGAAGCAGGACCCCACGCTCACCTTCGACATCCAGGCATGGGAAGACCAGTATCGCACGCTGCTCGATCAGACGCGCGACTCGCTGCCCGGTGTGCAGCTCGTGCTCTGCACCCCCTTCATCGCCCGTGCCGGCTGGGTAGCCGAGACCGACAACTACATCCAGCGACAGCAGCTGATGGACCAGATGGCATCCGTGGTGCGCCGACTCGCCCAAGACTATCATGCCACGCTTGTGCCCTTCGACACTCTCTTCCGCGACCTGCGTGACCAGCATCCCACTTCGAACAACTCCTACTGGATCTGGGACGGCATCCATCCCACCCCTGCAGGTCATCGAAAGATGGCAGATATGTGGATTGAGACAGCAGGAAGTTGCATTTTGCCGCAATAATCCGGCATTTTTCATACCTTTCGATGTTTTTTCCCGCAAAACTCTTGGCAGAACCGATTTTTCTCCCTATCTTCGCACCGTTTTTAACAAAGCTCGACAATCACCCATTGTTAATTGTTAATTATTAATTGTTAATTGAACAAGTTATGAAAGATAATTCCTGGCAGAACTTCCTGAACAAAGGGAACCAAGGCGGCCCCAAGGGCAAGGGTGGCAAACAAGCCGGCACCGCTTCGACCAAAGGCAACAAGGCCGCTCCCAAGCAAATGAACCGTCGCACGCAGTAATCCATCTGCCGTGTCCCCGCATCCGGGTTAGCGAACACCTCGCTAACCCGTTTTTCGTTTCTCGGCCCTGACGATGCTCTTTTTCAAACGTCATATTGTCAAAACGACGATTTTGCTTGCGCGCGTAATATAATACAAAAACAGACGGGACAGGCAATAATTACATTGTCTGTCCCGTCTGTGATTTTCGGTTGTTTCGTCCTATCCGTACATCAATATTCCTCTTCGTTGAAGAAGAAGTCGTCCTTTTGCGGATAATCGGGCCAAAGATCTTCGATGGATTCGTAGATGTCGCCTTCGTCTTCCATCTCCTGAAGATTCTCAATCACTTCAAGAGGTGCGCCTGAACGGTTGGCATAATCAAGCAGTTCCTCACGAGTGGCAGGCCACGGTGCATCTTCGAGCTTTGAGGCCAATTCAAGTGTCCAATACATAGATTTTGAATTATTAATAAGATGTTAGTTTTAGTCTTTTTTTCGGTCGGAAACACATATATTCCGTCGAATTTGCGCGCGAAGATAGTGGTTTTATCAATAGGTTGGTCAAAAGAGGGCAAATATTTAGGGAATTTTAACTAAAAGGCCACAACATAATGCTGTTTGAAGAAGCGCGGCTTGAGGATAGCCAGTCCATAATCGTAGAGATCCATTGTGATGGAAACATCGTCGCGATCGCACAACTGGTCCCAGAAAATCTCGTTGACACGACCTGGGCGGATTGCTCGAACGAAGATCACCGTGTCGTCCTTCGAATGGGCCAGTACCCACTCGACAAACTGCTGGGCAAGGACTGCCGAGGGCTTGAAGTTCTTCTGTTCTACGGCTGCAGGATCCTCGAATGGATTGACATTGATGGCGATGAAGTCGAAAGGTTCAGACTGGTCGAGTTGCTCAAGATTGTGGACAAACGAAACCTGCGACATGCGGTCTTCCAGCCACGACAAATTGACCTCTGCCCGGGTCTGTGCCACCGGATCGGTCAACGCTGTCACGCGCAGACGGCTATCGGACAGGACAAGGGGAAGGAGGGTATAGCCCCCATCGGAGACGATTTCGACAGCATGGCGGCAACGGAAACGATTGGCGAGACGCAGCACGAGACACGCGACCTTGAACGACACGGGGGCCTGCTTTGTGTAGGTACGCTGCATGCGCCGATAGGCATAATAAGGCAGTTTCTCTTCAATCACCTCGGTGATGATAGAGTAGGCGAACGGAGAATGCACACCGAAGCCTTTGCGATGCTTCAGCTTGCGCACACCCTTCGACAAGTATTCCTTGAGTTTCTTTTTAGCACCCATAGGGTACAATTGGCAAATGATTAATAACTAAAAATGGTCCTACAGCCTCAAGCCCTTCAGGACCTCATAATAAAACCCGATGGCTTCGCGAATCTCACAGGGCCGGATGTACTCATCGGCCGTATGGCTCCGCGAAGATTGGCCAGGTCCCATCTTGAGCGTCGGGAATCGCATCAATGCCTGGTCACTGAGCGTCGGTGAGCCAAAGGGCTGACCTCCCAGTGCAACAATGCGTCGGAGAAGCGGATGATCAGCCGGAATGGACGAGGGCTGCAGACGCGTACTGCGTGGATTCAGCTCGACCACGGGGCTGTTGGTCGTTGGCTGTTGCCCGCTGGCTGCCGGCCACTGGATAGGACTGACTTCTCGACGCAGCAGCTCCACCACCTCGTCGTTGGAATAGGCATCCGTCGTACGGCAATCGACCACAAAGGTGCAGGTGTCGGGGATGACGTTATGCGCCGTCCCGGCCTGAACTCCTGTAACGGTCACCTTGACGGGGCCCAGCGTTGTCGACTCCCGCTCGAAACGGAACGTCCTCAACCGTTGAATGGCATCCACGGCAAGGTAAAGGGCATTGACCCCCTCGTTGCGAGCGGCATGTCCCGACTTGCCGTGTGCGATGCCATCGATGACGACAAGCCCTTTCTCAGCGATGGCTGGCTGCATGCCGGTAGGTTCTCCCACAAGCCCGACATCAATCCGCGGCAGGAGCGGCAGAACACGCTCGATACCATCTCGGCCCCCAACCTCCTCCTGGGCCGAAGCCACAAAGACTAGATTGTAGTTACGCGGCGCCTCCTCCCCAATCAGCAGGAAAAAGACATGGAGCAGCGAAACGAACGAGGCTCCGTCGTCGTTGGAACCCAGTCCGTAGATACGTTCCTCACGACTGCCATCCGCAAGGATCACCTCCTCACGACTGGCACAAAACGGATTGTGCTTCCAGGTCGAAACAGGCTTCACCGTATCTATATGCGCATTCAGCAGGAGCGTGGGACGACTGGAATCGTAACGCGGGTCGATGAGCCAAAGGTTATTGCCCGTACGATGAACCTCCAGACCCGTGCTGCCCATATACGTCTGAAGCATATCTGCAACCGCCGTTTCCTCGCGACTGACGGAAGGGATGGAAACCATCTTTTCGAGCAGACTGACAGATTTGAGATAGGCTGTTTCGAGATCCATAGGTTTATTTTTTGACGCGTATAGATAAGAAATGCGGCGCAAAGATAATGATTTTTATTGAACAAAGGTAATCTTTCGTCCAAAAATTTTGAAAAATAAGCAAAAAATACTATCTTTGCGCCACAATTTTCGAATATATATACCAGCAAACGCTGATTTTCTATGATTACAATAGAACAACTGAAGGCCGCACAGGACCGTCTGACCGACCTGCACCGCTATCTCAACATCGAGGACAAGAAGATCCAGCTCGAAGAAGAGGAGCTCCGCACACAGGTGCCTGGATTCTGGGACAACCAGAAAGAGGCTGAGAAGCAGATGAAGGTGGTCAAGGGCATCCGCTCCTGGATTGAGGCATACAACAACGTGAAGGCCAACGTCGACGAACTCGCCACCGCCTTCGAATTCTACAAGGAGGAACTGGTGAGTGAAGAGGAGGTCGATGCGCAATACAAGAAGACGATGGACCTCTTCGAGGACGTCGAGCTGAAGAACATGCTCCAAGGTGAAGAGGATCACTTGAACTGCATCCTCAAGATCAACGCTGGTGCGGGCGGCACCGAGGCCCAGGACTGGGCCGAACAGCTGCAGCGCCTCTATATGCGCTATGCCGAGGACCACGGCTACAAGGCCACCGTACAGGACCTCGTCGAGGGCGACGATGCCGGCATCAAGTCGGTGACCATCGAAATCGACGGCGACTATGCCTTCGGCTACCTCAAGTCGGAGAATGGCGTGCATCGCCTAGTGCGCGTCAGCCCCTACAATGCGCAGGGCAAGCGCATGACTTCCTTCGCTTCGGTCTTTGCATTCCCGATGATCGACGACACCATCGAGATCAAGATCGATCCAGGCAAGCTCACGTGGGACACCTTCCGTTCGGGCGGTGCCGGTGGTCAGAACGTCAACAAGGTGGAGTCGGGTGTACGTGCCCGCTATATGTACACCGACCCCTATACCGGCGAAGAGAAGGAACTCCTCCAGGCCTGTACCGTGACGCGCGACCAGCCCAAGAACCGCGAGATGGCACTCGAACTCCTCAAGTCGCAGATCTACAACATCGAACTCGAGCACAAGCGCGAAAAGCAGGCTTCAATCGAAGCTGGTAAGAAGAAGATCGAATGGGGTTCGCAGATTCGCTCCTATGTCTTCGATGACCGTCGCGTGAAGGACCATCGCACGGGCTACCAGACCTCCGACGTCAATGCCGTGATGGATGGCAA
>JAEEGK010012927.1_pt1 | contig 18893 bp, 9 predicted proteins | sample 8958771 | NCBI WGS metagenome assembly JAEEGK01 (sample SAMN16246547, study PRJNA631951) | gut metagenome | biome: gut microbiome; feature: rumen; material: SC-attached | host: Bos | place: Iran: Karaj | collected 2018-10
TTTTTAATAATATCCATTTTTAATATAATAATCATCTATTTGACCAAAAGGTTGAAAAATAATTTTTTCAAAATTCAAATTAGTAAAATAATCTATTAACCAAACAGAATTATATAAATTTCTAATATGAATTTGATATTCTTTTCTTAAATCTTCTATATTTTCTTCATAATTTTTTGTCTCATCAAATGTACTATTTCCTTTAGTTATATTTAATGAATTTTCCCTTTTTAAATTTATTTTATTTAATTTTGTTATATAGTATTCATTTACTTTTTTTCTTTCACTTTTAAATTTTATAATTTTAACAATTTTAAATAAAGTTGAAAATAAACTAAAACCAGAATGAAAATTTTTTTTATAATTCATTAATATTTTTGGTTTAAATTTTGCAATTTGTGGAATTAAAATTAATAAAATTTTTGATATATTCTCATTATTAATTCCTTCTTTAATTAAATATTTAGTTTCATTATCTTGAATTTCAAAAGCTTTATTTAATGATTCTTTAATTTGAATTTTATATATTTTTGATTTTTGAATATCATATTTTTCATATTTTTTTGATAAATTTTGATATATTTTTGATTGTATATAATAAATAATATGATTTTTTTCTATGAAAATATTATTAAATTTATTAAAAAATTCTTTAATTTCAATTAATAAATTCTCATCATCATATTTTAAAAGAAAAAAATAAATTATTTTAATCATATCATGAATATAAATATAATAATCATTTCTACCACATAAATTTTGGAATTTAATTAATTGTTTTTGAGATTCTTCATTTTTATTTAAAGACTTTAAAACAATGCTTTTAAATAAAATAACTAAAGGAACATTTGGTATTAATTCAATAGATTTTTCAATATAATTTAATGAAGTTTCTTTTTTTCCAATTAAATCATATAAAAAAGATATTTTAAATAAAATTTCATGTTGTTGAATATGTGATTTTTTATCTAAAAAATCAAATAAATCTATTGCTTTTAAATAAATTACTAAAGCATTTATTTCATTTTTTTCTTTTATATTATTATTTGATATTTTATCATTTGCTTCTAATATGAAATTATCTATTTTTTTCTGAAGACAATTTTCAAATTCTAACATTATTAAAATTTCTTTTTATTTAAATATAACATTAAAATATAAATTAAAAAAATATTATATATTATACATCAAATATTAAAAAACTTAATTTTTATTTTGTATTATTTGAATTAGAATTAACATTTGAATTAGTATTTGAATTTGAGTTTTCATCATTTGAATAAGATTTATTATCATCATCATTTTCATTACCATTTTCATTATCATTTTCATTATTATTATTTGAACTATTATTATTATTTTGAGAATTATTATTAATATAATTATTATTTGAATCTAATATTTTCCTATTGGTAACAAGACTTTTTCTTCTTGATTCTAAATTTGATAATTCAGTTTTAGTTTCTAAATCACCAAAATAATTTTTTAATTGTTCTAAATCCATATCTTGAATTTTGATATCTTTTTCATTTTTATTTTCTTCAACTTTCTCTAATTTTTCATCTTCTATAGAACTTAAAGAATTAGTATCACTTTTTTGATTATTTTTTTCTTCTTCCATAAATTTAATTAAATCTCTTTTTCTTAAATATAATTTTATATAACCACAAACAATTGCAATAACTTTTAATCCATTAAAAATAGTAAATAAAATTCCAGATATGAAAATAAAAGTAACTCTTCTTGTTCTATTAGTTAAAAAATAAGCAATAAATCCAAATGAAGCATTTGATATAAAAAATAGTAAAATTAACATTTTTTTTCTTTCATTTATTTTTCTTTTTACATCACTTTTTGACAAAATTGATTGACCATATAAATCAAGACAATTAATTAAATAATGATATCTAAAAACTGATAAAATTCCTGGTAAAGAAATGCTAAAAAATTTAATTCCAGAACATAAATTTTTAATCACAAGTTTAATATGAAAAAATAAAGGAGTTAAATAAAAAATAATATTTAATGAAACTAATACAATTAAAGGAATTAATTTAAATTTGTAATCATCATTAGCTTTATTTTTTGCAATTTGAGTAATTGAAATTATAGTACAAGTAAAAAAGAATATATAAAATAAATAAAAAGCAATATGAAATACTAAAAAAGTTCTATCTCTTCCACTATGTTTAGGAGTAATTAAACTAAAAGAACAACAACAAACAGTACAAATAATATAAATTATAGTAAAAAAACTTACTAATCTATCATCTTCTTGAGTAAAACATTCATGAAAAATACAAAAAGAAATTAAAATTGTTAATCCTACAAAAAAAAATTCTATAATAATATCAATAATTTGAAAAAATAAAAAAAACTTTTTTATAACTTTTACAATAGTCAAATTATTCCAAGTTGAAAAAGAACGTAATAAATCAAATAAAATTAAAATAGTAACAGAATTTATTTTACAATATTCCATCATAAAATCATTAAAATATAAATTTCTTTCATAATAAGAAACACTAATTTCATTTATAAAATTCGTATAATAACCATTTTCATCTAAAAAAACACCAAATTTATAATCATGATATAACATTTCAGCATCATTATAAATATAATTAGAAAAATAAGTTTTAATAACATCAAATAATTTTTTATCCATTTTAATTAAATAAAATTTATGATTTAAAGGACAAGAAGTAGTCATATCATAATAATAATAAAAATAAATTTGTAAATAAAGGGAATAAAATTTTAACATTTCTCCAAAAAAATTATTAGGAATAATATCAACAGAAGGAATTAAACTCATAGGTTGAGTAGAAGAAGCTTTAATTAAATTAGAAATAGTATTTTTTTGAGGAATGACTCCATTTTCCCAATTTAAAACATAGAAAATTTCATTAACTTTTTTTTCATTTTCACTATTAGAATCATTATAATTAAAATTTTGATTAATCATATTACCATTTTTAATATCATCTAAAATAATTAAATAAAAAACTTTTAAACATTCAACTGAAGTTGCATTATTTTTATTAAATGAAATAATAGGAATTGGTATTCCAGTAGATGAAACAATATAACAAGAAGAACAATTATAATCTAAATCTCCAGTGCAACATGCAGCTAAATAATCAGTATTTGGATATAATTGAGAAAAAGTTTTATTTGATGAAAAATGTAAGAAAAATAAACAAATTAAAATATTTTTATTTGTTATTCCAATTTGATGTAATTCTGGTAAAGATAAATAAAGAGAATTCATTGATTTACGTAATTTTTTACTATTTGATAAACTATCATTTTCTATTATTATTGGAATTATTAAAGAATATTGATTTCTATTTTCTAAAAAATTAAAATTTGATGGAGATGTTTGAAATGTACTTACTCTATATTTGAATGGAATTACTTTTTGATTTGCTTCTAAAAATGAAAAATTTCCTAATGTTTTTGAATCTATGTAATCTTGATCGTCATCTGGATATTCGTTTAAGGAATTTTCTTCAAAGTTTTGTTCTATATTTTCCATTAATTTAAATATTTTATTTTGTTTTTTTTAATTTAATTTTTTTATTTTAAATTTATTTTTTTAGTTTTGGTTTATATTAATATATTAATAAGGTTTTTTTTATTTTGTTTTTCTTAGTTTTTTTAAAAATTTAAAAAATATAAATTAAAAGATTAAACTTTATTTTTTTTTACCTTTTTATTCTTAATTGGTTTTTCATTATTTTTGTGTTTATTTTTTTTATTATTTCCTTTATGATTTCCACTTTTATAATTTCCTTTAATATCTTTATTATTTCCATTAGAAATATCTTTATTAACTCTATTAACTTTATTGGAATTTTCATTAAATTTAATATTATTTCTATTGTTTTTAATATTTTGATTAACTTTAGGAATATCTTTTTTAACAATATTAATATTAGTATTATTATTATTAGAAGATCTTAATCTAGAATAAGTTAAAAATCCAATAATTAAAATAACAATAAAAAGAATTAAAGAAAATTTAATATAAACAGAATTAGAATTATTATTATTATCTCTAAATTCTCTTAATTCTTCATTTCCTTTTTTTGTATTATCTTCAATATCAATTAAATTATCTTCTATATTATTTAATTTCTCTTCACTTCTTTTCATAGATGCATTAATATCTTGACTTAATTTACTTAAAGAAACTGTAATATCATATATTTGTTTATACTCTTTTTGTACATTTTTTAATCTTTCAATTTTATTTTGTTTAGTTAAAGAAGTATCAATTTCCATTTCTTGTTGACTTGAATTACTTAAATTATCATTTTCAATACCTAAATTTTTATTTATTTGATTTTGAACATCATTTTCTGCATTTCTTAATGCATTTTTAAATTTATCATCTGCATTTTTATATTTAGTATAAATTGATTTACTTATTTTATTTAATTTATCATAGTCTTTTTTATTTTTTAAAAAATTTTTTATATATGATATACTATCATTCATGTTTTTCATTTGTTTTTGAATTTCTTCAAATTTATTTTTTATTTGTTGAATACTTGATGGTTCTTTATAAGATATTGTATTTATATTTTTTTCTAATTCTTGAAGTGATATATCAAATATTCTTCTTTGTTCTGTTAATGCACAAAATTCAGATTCTATACTTTCATCTAATAGAGATATGTGTTTCGAATCTTCATCCATTTTTGTTTTTTTTTATTTTTTTAATATGGAAATAAATAAATTTTTGAAACATTTATTATGATTTTATTTTTTCAATATTTTTTTTTAATTTTTATTTTGAATTTTTTATAAATAGATAAATTTTATATTTAAATTATAATGAAAAAAAAATACAATTATTAATTACTAAAAGATTTGTTTTGTTTTATTAATAAATTATAAAAAAAAATAAAACAAATTTACATTTATTTCAAATTTTTATCATATTTTCAGAATTATATATATAACTTTAAATAGTTATAACATCATTAAAACTTTGATAATAATAATTGCATTATTTTTACTATTCTTTGTTATTTCAATTTTTATTTTTGGATAAAAAAAGTTATTAAAGGTTATAATATTTTTTAATCAACAATATTATTATTAAATTAAGAAAAAATATAAATTGTAAAATTTGTAATCATTATTTTTTTTTATTTACTTTTTTTATTAATATATTTTTTTTTATATTTAAGAAAAAAATGTTAAATGAAGTTTCCAAGTACAATAATATATTACAATATAATAAAAACTCTCAAAGTGTTTCATTAAATAAAATTTTAAAAAGCCAATCTTATTATAATGAACCAACTTATACAGAACAATATAATCAAAAATTAAATTATTCTACAGAAAAAAAAGCGAAATTAAATAATTCAAAATATTCAAAAAAAAAATTTAAAGGAAGAAGAATAGGAGATAATAAAGATGATTCTTTTCAAAAAAATAAAAGTATAGATAATATTTTAATTGACAATTTATTTACTCCAAAAACTAAATTTACTTTTTCATATACTCCTCTTTGTAATAGAAGTTTAAATAATATTTCAATTGATAATACTAATAATACTACTAATAAAAGTACAATATTAAAAAAATCAAAATCATATAATAAATTAAATCCTAATAATTCAAATTTAATAAAAAATAAAATTAAAAATAATACTTCAATATATTCTTCAATTCAACCTTATTGGCAAAGAAGAGAAATTGAAAAAATAAATAAGTTAGAAAATATTAAAAATGAAAATTTAAAAAAAAATGAATGTCAAGATAAACCTTTAATATCTAAAAACTCAATTAAATTAGCAAAAAATTTAATTAATAATAATGAAAATGTATTTGATAGATTAACAAATGGAAATTTTAAAAAAAGACATTTTGAAGAAGTTAAAAAAATTGAAGAATTAAGTAATAAAAATAGAAGTCCAAATATTAATATAAGTAGTAGAAAAATAAAGAGATCTATTCAAGATTTATATAAATGGAAAAATAATATAGAAAGAAAAAAAAATGAAAATATTTTTCATATGAATGAATTAAATGAAGTAAAAAATTTTAAAATAAATAAAAATAGTCAAGATATTTTATTAGAAAGAAAACCAGATTATTTAAATAAAAAAGTTGAAGATAGATTATTTGAACAAGGAAAAATTATTCAAAATAAAAAAGAAGAAGAAAAAGAACTTTATTTAGAAGGAATTAATAAACAAATTTATAATTATAATCCTAATAAAAATCCATATTATTTTGTTGAAAGTAGATATATGAATATTAATAATAGTCATAATAATTTAAAAAATAAACAAGAAAATAAAAATAATAAAAGAAAAGCATTTATTAAAAATAGTAATTCTGTTTGTAGAAATGGAAATAAATTATATAATGTTAGTTTTAATGAAAGAGTAAAAAGTGCAAGACAAAGTAGGGCATTAAGTAATAATAATAGTAATAATAATTTAAAATCCATTCAAAATTATAATTTACCACAAAATAAATTTTATAATTTTAATAATAATGATAATTATTATACTCATGGAAATAATATTAATTCAATGAATAATTTAACATCAAATCTTATTAATAATAGTTTTAATAATAATATAAATTTACAAAATAGAAGTTATGAACAAAATAATAATATTTATATTAATGAAAATAATAATATGAATACTTTTAATAATAATAATGAAAATAATTTGAATTATGATAATAATAATAATATTACTAATAATATTATTAATAATATGACTAATAATATGACTAATAATATGAGTAATAATGCTGAATTAATGGATATAAGAAGACAATTAAAAGAATTTTATGATATGAAAAAACAATTTGATACAAATTTATCAAGTTATAAAAAAAATAATGAAATACCAAAAAGTAATAAAACAATTGAAAGAAGACAAATAAATAATACAATACCAAAATCAAACACTGATTATGAAAAAAATTATAAAATAAATAATATAAATTATCAAAACACTTATCAACCAAATTTAAAAAATTTTGAATTTCAGAGAAGTACAATATCAAAGAAAAATAATAATAATTTCACAGAAGATAATGATTATAATTATAGTTCAAGTAGAAATGAAAAAAATGATGCTCAAATAAATAATACTTATCAAAGTAATAATCCAATTTCTTCTTTAACTTCAGAAATTTTAAATAATAATTCTAATATTTATTATAATATATTAACAAATCAAAATTTAAATGAAAATCAAATGGAAAATTATAATATTCCAAAATATAATTTTAATTATAATGTGACAGATGTTTTAAATAATAATAATAATAATTGTAATAATATTAATGATTCGAATAGAAAATATATAAATGAAAATTCAAATTTAAATACTAATTTAAAATATGAAAACATAAAAAATAATTATGAAATGAAATTTAATTTAAATAATTCATATAATCCAGTTAATAAACAATATTTTTATAATTATGCAAATAATGATTATCACAATAATTATCCTTCTTCAAAAAAAAATTTTGTTGATGAAATATTTGATAAACAATATGAATATATTGGTGAAAAATTAAAACAAAATCAAGAATGTAGAAATAATCTTCTTCAAAAGTTTTGATTTAAATAAAATAAATATAGAAATAAAAATATATTTTTTTTTAATTTTTAAATACTTTTAAAATTTCCAAAATATAATAAAAATTATAAAAAAATATAATTTTAATTTTATGTCAAATGAATATATTTTTGAATATGATGAAAATGAAATAAATAATGACAATAATCAAGTATTAAGTTCTGAAGAAGAAAATCAAAATAATAATGAATTAAATAATAATGAAAATAATGAAAATCAGATAAATGAAAATGATAGTAATGAAAATATAAATATAATAGAAAAAATTAAAAATGATTATGAACAATTATTAAATAGTAAAAATGATGAAATATCAAAATTTATAAATGATTTAGCAAATGAAAATTCAGATTTAAAGAAAGAAAATATAACATTTAAAAAAGACAAAATTGAAATGGAAAATAAAATTGATATTTATGAAAGAACATTTCCATTAATAAATATAAATTACACTGAAAATTGTCAAAATGAAAGTCAAAATGAAATATATGAAAAAATAAAAGAATTAGAAAATAAATATAATGAAGAAAAGAAAATTATAGAAAATAATTTTCAAGAAATAAATAATAAATATATTAAAAATAAAGAAGAAATTTCAAATGAAGAATTAGAGAAAATATTTAATGATTATCAAAAACAAATTTTAAATTTAATAGAATTAAAATTTAATAAAGAAAAATCTAATATTATTTTAAATACACAAAATGAATTTTTTCAAACAGAAAAAGAATATATTAAAATGGTTTTATTAAATGAAAAATATAAAATTTTAAGCACAATAAAAGAAATAGAAGGTAATTATCAAAAGAAAATTTCTAATTTAGCAAATAATAAATTTAATTCAACATCTTTTCTAAATAATAATCCAGATTTGATAAAAATAAATGAATTAACATTTGAAAAACAACAATTATTAACAAATAATTATTCTTTATTTAACAAATGTAAAGAATTTTCAGATTTAAATAATCAATTAAATTTTGAAAAAGAACAATTAGATTGTTTATATAAAGAATTGTCAAATAGTCATAAATTATTATTAAAAGAAAAAAAAATATTAGAAAGTAAAATAGAAACATTAAATAATAAAAATGAAAATTTATTTAAGCAAATTAATGAATTAAGGCAAGAAAACATTGAATTAAAAAAAAAAGAAAATTTATTTGATTTGAAAATACAAATTAATGAATCTAATTATCAAAAAGAAATAGAAATTTTAAAAGAAGTAAATCAAACTACAAAAACAGAATTAGATAAATTATTAAATAATAAAGATAATATAATAAATAGTCTAACAATAAAAGAAAAAGAATTAGAAGAAAATTTAGATAAAATAAACAATGAATATAATACAATTAAAGCAGAATTTGATATTTTAAAAGAAGAAAATATTAAACAAAAAAGTGAATTATATTCAAATAATAATAAATTAAAAAATTTAGAAAATTTATCTTCATCATTGAAAGAAGATAATACAAAATATGAAAAAGAAAATTCCAATTATATAAATAATATTTCATCAATTCAAAATGAATTATTAAAACTAAAGGAAAAAAATACTAATTTAGAAGAAGAAAATTTAAAAATAAAAAAAATAAATGAAATAAATTCTAGAAATATAATAGAATTAAAATCTATAAATGAAACTTTATCAAAGCAATTAAAATTAGTAAATGAGTCTTTAAATCCACTTCAATTGAAACAAACTTCACAAAATCAAGAAAAACAATATGAAGAAATATTAACAAAAGTAAATCACGAAAATTCATCTTTAAAAAACCAATTAGAAGAATTTTATGCTCAATTAGAAGAAAAACAAAATTTAATAACTCAAATTTATTCAAAGTATAATTTATATGAAGGAAAAACAATATATGAAAAAAAGAATAATAATGAAAATGAAGTAATTTATCTTTTAAAAATTATAGATAATGATATGGAAAATTTAGTTACTCAAGCAAATTCTGCTATTAATTTAAATGAACAAGTGATAGAAAATCAAAATGAAATTGAAAATTTAAAAAATAAAATTGCATCTCTTATAAAAATGAAAACTTCTTCTTTATATAATAATTATACTTCAAATATTACAAATTTAAGTTCAATTAGTCAAATTCAATTATATGAAAAAGTAATTAAATATATTCATTATTTAAATATTATTCATAGTTTACAAGATATTAAAATGAGTATGAAATATGAAGATGATATTAAAAATATTTTAATTTCAAATATTAATGAAGATGATATTGATAAAATTAATAATAATATAAATGAAAAATTAACTGAATTAAATAATAATATTGAAGATATTAAAAAAAATATTGAAAATGATTCTGTTTATTTTGAACAAAGATTAAAGAATTTAATTAATATTGAAGATGTAAAAAAATGTATAAGTGAAATACAAAAACAATATGAAAGTATAATTTCAAATTTATTTGAATCATTTCTTACATATAATGCAAGTGATAAAGATACAGAAAATATTATTTTATTATTAAAAATTCCTGTTAATAATTATAATAATATTATTGAAGAGTCTATGGGAAAAATTGATAATATTGTTAATTATATTAAAAATTGGTATGATGATATTAATAAAGAAATTGGAGAAAAAGTAGATAATGCATTTGAGGCAGTCTTAAATATAACTAATGTTAATTTAGATGATGATTATAAAAATAATAGTAAAAGTAATTTTGGATATTAATTTTTTTTATTTTTTTTATTAGAAAATATTAGTTATATATTATAAATTGGATTTATTTTTATAATTGTTTTTATTAATTTTTAACTTAAATAAATGATTAATTGAAAAGAGAATAAATAATATCTAAATACCTAAATGTAATTATATTGTTTTATAATTAAAAAAAAATTATTTTTTAATTTATTAAATATCATTATTAAGTTATTTATTCTTTAATTAATGGGTATTTCTCAAAATGTAACCAAACCAAATTATAATAATTTATTGGGGATTAGAAAATCAATTCAAAAATTTAATTTAATGGACTATGTTTTATATTTAATTAATATTAAAATAGATGAAAATGAAATTGCATTAATTTTTACTATACATAAAATTTTAATATATGAATTATCATCATTAAAAAAAGTATATGAAAATGATATTAATTATAATTATTTTTATTATACTGATGTAAATAGAATTCAAAAATTAAAAAGTAATATTCTTATTTTTATGGCAAATAGTTTTACGAAAACTTTAATAATTAAAAAAGATAAAAATTTAAATAAATATCATATATATAAAGGAAAAATATTTGATTATTCTTTATCAAGTATTAATTTAGTTGAACTTTCAAATAATAATTTAGTTTTATTAAAAAATTATTCAATTTATTTATTTAAATCTAATGAAGAAAAAGAAATTGAATTTAAAGAAATTTTAAATGAAGAAAGAATAATAAAACAAAAATTACCATTTTATACAATTGATTATAAAATTAATATTGATACAGATTATAATTATTTAGATATAATTTCAATGAATAATGATATAATTGTATATCATAATACAAATTATATTTATATTTATTCTCTTTATAATAAACAAAGTATTTTTAATATTGAAGTTAAAATTGATTCTTCAACAGATGATGTTATTAAAAGATTATCTGAAGATATATTTTTTTTTTGTGGTAAAAATATTATCTATTTTATTTCTATTAAATTAGGAATGATAATTAAACAAATTACTTTATTTAAATATTTTCATATTGTTGCTTCTCAACACTTAAATGATAACAATATTATATTTGCATTAATGAAAAAAATTAATAAATATGATGAATTTTTTCCAATTTATTTTGAAAAATATTATTTTACAATATTTAATAATAATATAAATATTCATTTTGTATCACAATTCTTATTAGAAGAAAAAGGTTCTGGTAATATTATTATAAACGAATTAGAAGATTCTAAAATAATAACATCAACAAATAAATTTTTTTTTATCTATAATAATTCAAACCAATAAATATATTTTTATTTTTAATAAAAAATTAAAATATTAGTATATAAAAAAAAGACTTTTTTAATATTATTTATATATTAATTTTCATGATTATCATTATTTGCAAATTCCATTAAATTTTTATATCCATCACTCCATTCAGGAATTATTTTTGTCCATAAATTTTTTTGTTTACTCATACTAATTTCTTTTTTACTAAAATCAAATAAATTAGGTACAATAAATTTACCATTATTTAAACTTATTTCACTATTTCTTAAATCATCAAAAAATGGATGTGCCATAATTTCCATTGCACTCATTCTTTTATTAGGATTATATACAAATATTCCTTTTAATAAATTAATTAATTCTTTTGGTACAATATTAGGAAATAAAGATTCTAAATTAACAGCTTTAATTTTTCTTGTTTGATGACATATTTTTTTTCTATTTTCAATTCCTATTAAATCTTCTTCTTTTGGTCCTCCAAATATATCAATTATTTTTTTTAATTGTTCATTTGAACCTTCACTTTTTAAAAAAGGTTTTCCTTTAATCATTTCTGCAATAACACAACCAAAACTCCATATATCAATTGATTCAGTATATTTAGAAGTTTCCATAATTAATTCTGGTGCTCTATAATATCTACTACAAATATATACTACATTATTTTCATCATTATGTAATATTTTTGCACTACCAAAATCACATAAATAAACTCTATTTGTTGAAGGATCAATTAATATATTTTGTGGTTTAATATCTCTATGACATATATGTAATGAATGAATATAATTTAATGCTCTTGCTACTTGAAATGAATATAATTTTATTAAAAATATTGGAAATAATTCTTTTTTATCATAATATGTTCTAATCATTCTATTTAAATTATCACTTACATAATTCATTACTAAATTTAAATATATTTCATCTCTTTTTTCACCAGTTGTATAAAATGCATGTAATAATTTAATTACATTAGGATGAGATAATGATTTTGTTATTGTATATTCTCTATTTTTATATCTTCTATCTTGATATACTTTTTTAATTGCTACTACTTCTCCAGTATGTATTATTTTTGCTTGAAATACTATTCCAAATGAACCATTTCCACATACTCTTTCTACTTTATATAAATAATCTGAATTCTTATTATTATTCTTTTCATTATGATGATTTTTATCATTTTCATCCATTTTTAAATTTAAAATATATAATTTATTTAATAATTTATATTATTTTAAAAAACAATAAAAGATTTATTATTTTATCATAATATATATGAAATTAAAATTTTGTTTTATTTATATTAATTAATAAATATAATATTGAAAAAATAATTTTCTTTTTTTTTTTTATCATTATTTTTAAAAAAATATTCTTTTTTTACCTAAAAATGATGTTTTATTAAATTTTGTGTTATTTATATTATCAATACCCATACTCCAAAAATTAATAAATAACCCAATACTATTAAAATTATCAATATTATTATTGAAGCTATTTGTTTTAAAATATTTATTTCTTTTATTAATTTTATTAATATTTTTAATTTGTTTTTCTTTTAAGATTTTCATCATTAATTTTCTTTTTTTCCTTTCTGATGCATTAATATATTCTGAAATTTTTTGATTTTTATTTTTGATAAATTTAATATTTTTAATTTCTTTTTTATATTCTTTAATTTTTTTTTCATTTTTTCTTTTTAAAATATATCTTTTATTTTTAATTTTATCATTAATTAATATTTCTTCTTTTATTTTTTCATTTTTTTCATTTAATTTTTCATTTTTAAATATATAAATATTATTATCAAAATTATCATCTTCAAAATCATAAAAAGAGATGAAATTAGAAATAGATTCATTTTCTGCAAAATTGTCTATTTCATTAGTTAAATTATTTAAATAATTTTCTTCTAATAAAATGTATTCCATTAAATAAAAAAAAATTTTCTTTTTCTTTTTATTTAAGTATTCTTACATTATAAGAAAAAGAGATAAAATTTTATTTTCAATAAATTATTATTTTTATAATTATATAAAACTAAGTTAAAAATTAGATAAAAATAATAAAAAAAAATATTAAATAAAAATAATATAATTTAATAAAAAAAAAAATTAATTATTTCCTACAAAATATTCTTCATAATCAATACTAATATCAACATCATTACTTTTATTATTATCAAAAAATTGATTTTCTTTTTTCTTTTCATTAACATTAACTTTATTATTTCTTTCATTAATTTTACTTAAAATTTCTCCAGTAATATTTAATTGACTTTCATTTTTTGAATCTTTACTAAAACTTTCTTTGCTTTTATTATCTTCTTTTTCTTCAATCATTAAAATAGTATCATCATTTCTTTCATTTTCTTCAATTGTATCCCATAATCTTTGATAACATTTTAATTGTGGATTATTATAATGAATATAAGGATCAATTGGATTTAAAATTGTACCACAAATATAACAAAAATGAATTTCAGGATTACAAATTATACAAGTCATGTGATTACATCCATTTGTTTTCTCATATGGTGTATTACAAATAGGACAATTTTTACTATTTTTAATTAACCAATTTCTATCTTCTTTATTTAATTTTGAAAATAGTTTTTTTTTACAATTTTTATTATGTTCTTTATTTAAATCTATTATTTCATTACATAATAAACATATTTTACATAAACAATTTGGACAATCTATTATATTTTTCCCTGGATAATTATTTTTGTTATAAACATATATACAATTTTTTCTAAAATTTGGACACCAATTAAAATTTTTGTTTTTTAACATAAAACAATTAATTAAACTTCTTGTTAAATTATTATAATCTTCTGTATCTTCAATAAATAATTCAAATATATCATTATTCGATATATAAGTTTTACATTTTATACAAGTTAAAGGAAAATTTTTTAAATATTTTATATCATTTATTATTTGCATTCTTAAACATTCTACACAAAAATAATGTCCACATATTTTTAATTGTATATAATTGTTATTGTATTTATTATCAAATTCTTCTAAACAAATTTCACATATTTTATTATATGGATTTAAATTTTTTATTTTCTTTTTTCCTTTTAATATTTTTTTTACAAAATTCAAATTCTCTTTTCTAAATTCTAATTTAAAGTCATTAAAATCATTTTTTGTTAAAGACATTCCTATTCTTAATTTTCTACATTTTTTAATTAAGTTTTTTAATGCTAATTTTTCTTCTTTTTTTTCTATTGAATAAATAATTTTATCTTTTATAAGTTTTTCAAAATATTTTATTATAATACTCTTTAAATTATTTCTATTTTCTGGAGATCCATAAATTAATATTTTATAATCAAAAAATATAATTGAAATATTACAACAATTTTTTTTTGCAAATAAATAAATATCTTCATCTTCATTTAAAAATGTATCTTTACTTTTATATTTTATTTCATCTAAAGCAAATTTATTTAATTGAATTGAAGTTGGGGAAATATATTCTATAATTAATTTAAATTTTTCTATTGAGTAATTTAATATTTGATATTTATAAGTATCATCATAATATGAAATATCATCAAAATTTAATTCTGGTATTTTTATAATATTTATATCATTTATTTCACAAAAATAAAAAAATTTTAAAAAGTAATTTTCATCTGAATTATAAATTTTACTTTGTATATAAAATATATCATTATTTTCATTAAAATCTATTTTTTGACCAACAATAATATTATCTGGAATATTTATTTTATCTTTATTTTTAATATAATAATAAACAATTCTATTTTCTTTTGTTTCATCTTCATTTATAATATAAGTACTTTTTATTTGTAGAGTTCTATTAAAATATATCATCATAGTTTTATGAATATATTCATTTGTATCATTTTTATTAAAAAATACATAATAAACTGTATAATTATTTGTATTTGAATTTTGTCCTTCAAATTGAAATGTTTTTAATATTAAATCAGTATTTTTTAAAAAAAAAGAAATTTCTTCACTTTGTTGAAAAGATATTAAAGTTTTATTATTAAAAGTAAAAATTCTTTTATATAAAATTTTTTTATTTCTACATAACCATGTTAAATATTGAATAGATAAATTATTATTATTATATTTATTATTGTCATTATTTTTTTCTATTATTTCATAAATTAAATTTTGAGAATTTGAAAAAGAATCAAAAATATTTTCAATATTTAATCCTTGTGATAATTCCAATGTTAAACAACCATTTTTTAAACATTGTCTATAATTTAATATTTGTTTATAACTTTCTTTTTCTTGTGTTATAATATTTTTAATATCATTTATTTTTTCATTTTCATTTTTATAAAAGTAAATAAGCAAATTATGGAAATAAATAAAGTTATTTGTATCTAATTTATCTTTTAAAAAATTTATAAAGAAATATAATCCAATATTTTCAAAAGGTTGAATTTTATAATCTTTATTTTTTTCTTCTAATTTATTTAGTCGCATTGTTGTTTCTAATTTTTTATTTTTCATTTCATCAAATATTGGATTTATATTTTTATAATAATATAAATTTCCCATTTCAGACATTTTTTCATCTATTTTTACATATTTTGATAAAGAAAAATAATTTGTTATTTCTTTATTTTTATTTTTTTCTTTAAAACAATCAAAAAAGTAATTATAATTAATATTTACTTTATTATCAATACTAAAATATAATTTAATACCATTTTCATATTTTTTTGCAATAAACATATTTTCTAAAATAGTTCTATTATTTAAAATAAATAAACCATATTTCACATAAAATTTATAATATTCATTATATATTTCATTTAATATTTTATTAAAATCTACTTTTTCAATTTGTTTTTTTATTTTTAACATTCTTTCATAAGGTAAATATTCAAGTGGTTTTTTTGAAATTAAATTTAAATAAATCATATTCCAATAAATTAATTCATATTCATAATCTTTTATATTTTTAAAAATATTTTTAACAATTGTAATTTCATTTTGATTTATTGCTTTTATTATTTTATTAAATCTATTTTTTTGAATTTGAAAAAATTTTTCATTTAAAGAATAAACTTGACAATAAAAATATTTTGCCAAATTACAACTTGGACATCTATTATGTTTTTTATATTTTTCATTAATCATACTATAATGATTTTGACATTTAATATAAGTATATTGTCTAATAAAAAATAAAATAATCATTAATTCTCCAGTTTGAAAAACTTTATTTATTGTAAAATAAAATTTAGCATTGTAAATTTTATTAAGTTCACAAAATAATTTATAATACTCATATCTAATATTAATTTCATTAATTTTTTGATTATCAAAATCATAAATTTTATAATGATTTACTTTATTAATTAAACTTTTTGTTAATTCTTTGCAATAATATTTAATTGAATCTTGTCTAATTTTTGGTTCATCATAATTTAATATATGAAGTTGAAAATAATTCATATCAATATTATTATTAAATAATTCATAATTAATACTATTAATTGTAGAAACAATAGAAATAATTCTATAAATTTCATAATCTCTAAATTTATGTTCACATAATTGTTCATTAAAATTATAATCTAAACTATTCATAATAGTTCCAGTTATTAAATCAAGATTATTATAACATACCCATTTACCAAATCTAGTTATTTTAAAATTTCTATTAATAGCTAATGACTTTTTTAATTTTTCAATAATTAAATTAATAATATTTAAAGGTATTTTTGAAACAAAATCAAGATAACCTTTTTTTTCAATATCATTTAATATGTGAAAAACATTTTTAACATTTTGAAAAATTTTTAAAATAATCAAATCAATATTTAAATATTCAACTTCTCCTAATCTATAATCTCTAAATTTTTCATATTCTTTATATGTATATAATCTATAACAAATTCCATTTTTTTTTCCTCTTCCACATCTTCCTGCTCTTTGAATTGCAGAATCTTTACTAATAAATTCAATATTTTCTTCATAAATATTTGTAAAATAATTATATTTATTTGTTTTTTTTATTCCTGAATCAATTACTACATCACAATTTGGGAAAGTTAAACAAGTTTCTGCTAAAGTTGTTGATAAAATAACATTTATTTTATTTTTTTTTGTTGATATATCTTCTAAATATTTTAATAATTCTTTTTGTTGTTCATATTTTTTAATTGAAGAAAATTCTTCAATATTTAATAAGTTTTTGAAATCATATTCTAATTGATTTTTTACTAAAAATATACTTTTAAAATCTGGTAAAAATACTAATATTGTTTTGTTTATTGTATATTTTTTTCCTGATGAATTTATTTCATATTCTATTATATTACTTATAATATTTGTTAAATATCTTATATATTTAAAATCAAAATTCTCATTTTTAAATATTATTCTATTTTTTTTTTCATATAAATATTTTATTTCATATTTTTTATCATTAATTGATTGTTCAATTATTCCCATTTTATTATAATCTAAAATATCACTAAAATAATTTCTTATATCTTTAATATTTAAAGTAGCACTTACTAAAATTAATTTGAAATTTCTTAATATATTATTTTCACATAAAGTAAAATATTTCATATAATATAATATTAAATCTAATTTCATTGTTCTTTCATGAATTTCATCAATTAATAAAATATCACAATTACTTATTAAAGGATCTTTACTTAAAATATTTAATAAATGATTTTCAGTAATAAATAAAACTTTATATTGATTCTTATAATATAAATCTAATTCATTTGAATTTGCTTTTATTTTGGGATTTTCCTTATTTATATAGTCACTTATTGAATTACATGCAATTTTTCTTGGTTCACAAATTAAAATTTTTCCTGGAAATCCTTCAGATAAATATTGAGGAATTTGAGTACTTTTTCCTGTTCCTGTGGGACTTGAAATAAAAGTTATTATATTTGAGTTTATTGAATCTAATATTTCATACTTTTTTAAAAAAATTTGATATTTTAAAAAAGTGTTTTGTTCATTTTCCATTATAAACAATATAGTAAAAAAAATAGAAATATTTATTAAATTAAATTTTTATTTTTTTAATTTATATTTAAATTCATAAATGATAAATAATAAAAAAATATAAGATATATTTTATTAATTCAAAAAAAAATGGATGAAAATGATAAAAATCATCATAATGAAAAGAATAATAATAAGAATTCAGATTATTTATATAAAGTAGAAAGAGTATGTGGAAATGGTTCATTTGGAATAGTATTTCAAGCAAAAATA
>JAEEGK010012931.1_pt1 | contig 18889 bp, 18 predicted proteins | sample 8958771 | NCBI WGS metagenome assembly JAEEGK01 (sample SAMN16246547, study PRJNA631951) | gut metagenome | biome: gut microbiome; feature: rumen; material: SC-attached | host: Bos | place: Iran: Karaj | collected 2018-10
TTTCGGCGGAAGACTTCGTGGAGCGGGTGATGTATTCTTTACCCGTATTCGCATCGACGAACACGACCGGTTGATAATTAGGGTGGATACCTTCTTTCATTATAAAACTTCCTGTGAAGTAAATGTTTGGAGCCAAAATTTAATTGTTTTTCGGGATTTTGGCAAGTTGCAATGGCTTTTTTAGTATTTTTATAGCATGAAATCTTTATTGTTGCTCTGTTCTCTGCCCTGTTTTTTGCTTTTGGCCTGTGGAAACGACCATCCGACCATTAAAATTATTCAAGTCAATAAGAAAATGGTCCTCGAAGAATGGCCGGACAGCAACTATATTGCCTCCTTGGACTCCATTTTAGCACTCGAACCCGTCAAGAAGGGCAAAGATTCCGCCGATGTCAGCCTCAAGATGAACGCATCCAAGGCACCCATTTTCAAATTGCCGCCATCCGTCACCGGTAAACCGGGCAACACCAAAAACGCACATTCGAAAAGCGATGCCCAGAAACCGAAAAACGACAAGTCCGTCGCAAGGAACACGCAAGAAAGCAAGCCCAACCATTCTGCCGAGAATTTCGTAGCCAAGTTCTCGAACGCACTCTCGGCACTCCAGTCCGACCCGTCCAACAAGAGCCTTTACAAGGTCGTCACCGTCAACGACGGAGAGGACCTGTTCAAGCTGCTCCGTAGGACTTACGGTGCCGGTACGCAGAACCTCCCCCGCTTTTACGTGCTTTCCTCATTGCAGTCCGTCAATCCGGGAGTCATGCTCGAACACCTGAACGCCGGCGACAAAGTGCGAGTTCCGAGACTCTAAGAGCACGACAATTTAGAACAAATTCACTTAAATCAATTTTTGTCCCCCAACTTGGGGAACAATTACGTGTACGTCTCCAAAAGTATTTTTGCCGTAATCTCGTCCAGTCATAGTTTCAGATTTCCTTCTCAGCAAAAATATGATATTTCGCCGAAATGCGCAATCCACTTTTCTACAACCTCCTCGTTACGAGCTTCTATAATTCGAAGAATATTTTGCAAGACTCGCGGATTAATATGCGAATTGTTATTCGCCAAAAGACATTTCCTAGCCCTAGTAATCCAGATTTTCGTTGCATTCGCAGAAGGAGCCCCTTCTGCCACATGAACATGCACCGGCTCCAAAGGAACATTTTCATTTGACCAAAAATAAACCCAGAACGATCCGATTTTAAAGATTTGCGGCATTGCTAAACCCACCTTTCTGAGAGAATTCCATTATCAAATGGGCAGTTGATTCAATCACTTTTTCATAGCGATTGAGTTCCTCATCTGAAAAACCGAATACATCTTCCCATGTATAGGAGGGTAAATAGCATGTTGCCCGATGAAAGCCATCTTTTGCATCGGGTTTCTCGATATACACCTTAACACGACCATCCTTGCCCATTTCAGAATGGACAATTTCTGCGTTATCATCAAGTGTCATGAAGGGATACATCATATTGCTTACTGGCAATATAATATTTTTTGACCTAATTTGGCTAGTATTCATCTTTTACTCCTTCCCCGCAAACATGCATAAAATTACGGGGCTTTAGGTTACATTCCGTTTACTTTGAACATTTGTCCACTATTTAATATAGATTCTTGAGCAACGTTTGTCAAGCGGTCAAATCATTTTTCCCGCAATTTAAACTATTTTAAAGCCCCTCATTTTGAGGGGCTTTAATCTAGATTCCGTTTTCTACACAGACAATCTACACCGCTTCCATAGCCTTCAACAAATCTTCGTAGCTTGCAACTTTGTGGTATTTCACCACTGCTGTCCACTAAAAATGATGGAAATACTGCTTAATCCCTTATTTAACAAGGGTTTACAGCGTTTTTCGATTTAAACGGATTTGAAATCCGTTCGGATTATGTTTCTTTGAAACATGAACCAAGACAAATATGTTTTTTCGCAACTTATTTCCTTCCTTGACAGGAGCGATTTCAATAACATAGTTCGTCGTCGAGGTGGCGACCGGTACATAAAGCATTTTTCATGCTGGAACCAGCTTCTCACAATGATGTTTGGTCAGCTGGGTGGTCGGGAAAGTTTGAGGGATGTAGTCGTCGTTCTCGATGCGTTTCATTCCCGATGTTACCATCTCGGCTTGGGCAAGAACGTAACGAAAAGCAACCTCGCCAAAGCGAACGAAAAACATACATACAAAATATTTGAGGAGTACGCAACCCATGTGATTGCCGTTGCTCGGAGTAAACTAACTGAAAGGAAATTTGATATCGAAGGTCGTGTTTACGCTTTTGATTCTTCGACTATAGACCTATGCCTTCGCCTGTTTTCTTGGGCGAAATTTCGCACACACAAGGCTGGGATGAAGATCCATGTTTTCCATGATGTCGAGACTCAGATTCCATCATTTATCTATATAAGCGTAGCCAAACTGGGCGATGTAAATGCAATGGACGAAATTCCATACGAAGCAGGCTCAATCTATGTATTTGACAGGGCTTACAACGTTTTTGAATGTTTGTTCAAAATAACGATAATCAAGTCGTTTTTCGAGGTCCGAGCCAAAAGAAAAATGCTCTATAAAACGTTATGTTTTAAACAAGTGAATGAAGAAAATGTTGTTTCCGACGAGGTGGTAAAACTGACGGGTATGGAAACTCGAAGAAGCTATCCACGAGTCTTGCGAATGGTCAAATATTACGATCCCGAAAGAAAAAGAACTTTCACGTATCTGACAAATTTATTCACAATCAATGCGGGTTTTGTAGCAGAGCTTTACAAGAATCGTTGGAACGTGGAACTGTTCTTCAAGTGGTCGAAGCAACATCTTAAAGTTAAGAAGTTTTGGGGGCACACAGAAAATGCAGTCCGTATACAAATTTACTCGGCCATAACGGCATATTGTCTTGTGGCAATCGTACTTCAGATTTAGGTATAGACAGAAGTGCATATGAGGCTCTCCAGATACTCAGTATATCCCTAATGGAGAAAGTTCCTCTTTATGAAATTCTTTCCAAAATCCGTGTGCCAGAAGAATGCACAGAACCCGATCAATTGGACTTATTTGGCGTGTAAAAAGTTTTAGTGGACACTAGTGTATTGATTGAGCAAAGTTTTGTTAACCATGTATAGCACCAGCATACCCCCATTGCACAAATTTGTCCGCAGCAATGAGTAAATGAGACATTTATCGAACTATCGAGCGACAAAGCACAAGATTCCCACATTCAAGAAATGCCAGAGAAAGGCCTTCTTTGTTGCAGCAGCATGATTTTGAACAAAAACGCTCTCTGATTTTTTTCTGTCATCCACAAGATAAAGTTCATCAACATATTTCACTTTCTTGACAATGGCATCAAAATCTCGCTGCGAATCAACGAATCCATCCAATACAGACAGTGGAATCTTTCTTCTATATACGGGATAGTCAAACAAATCATTTTTCTGTATATACAGCGGTGTATCGGCAGGCATACTCTTAAGAAATCTATTCATTTCGAGTTTTTCATAATCACATTGAAGAAGGAATTTTTGATGCTGGTATTGTTTCATTCTTTATTCATCTCCTCCAATTTCATAATTCTAAAATGAGTCGCTAATTCATATTCTTCTTTCGTTCGGCCTCTGGTTTTTCCATTGACGGTTATGTTATTTCTAAGGACTCCATCCAAGTCCAAGTATCGTCTCGTTCCAGAATGTTTCAAACTTTCTATTCGAACACTTCCTATAGTCGCTTCTGCGACCAATTGCACATCACTACCAGGAGTATGAAAAATAATTTTTCCACTACTGTTGATTTCAGGAACGGAACCGGGAGCAAATTTTTCAACAAGTTTATCTAAATTCACCTTTTGCCAAAGTTCCTTATTTTTTGCTTGGTGTCGGTTGCGGTTTTCAAGCCGCGCTTTTAGAACCTTGTCCTTATCAACATTTTCCTTGACAGTTTGGACCAATCTTGTGTATTTTCCTTTTGCATCCATTATATTTTTCCTCCTCTAGAACGTCTAGCATAATCTTCAAAAACAGTATATGGAGTTTCATTGGATTCTAGAATTTTTTCGTATTCTTCTTTCAACACTCCGTAAATCAGCAAATGACCTGGCCGTGCAAAAATCAACTTGTAACGAAGCAGCATTTCATTTTCTGCAACGCGACCATTAGCACACCCTAAGGTACCAACAGCATACCAAGTTTTAGGCGGATATATGTGAAACACCTTCAAAGAAGACATTTCTCCAGAAATTCTAAAATTTGGAAGAATCTTTATGCCGTTCAAAGCGAAATAGGCATCTAGCAATTTGTTCAAATAGAGATAAAAATCTTGATTCACTTCTTTATCACCCTCTCTGGCACTAAAATCAAAACCGCATATTCCCATAAAGTTCTTTGCAATGTTTATACGTTCATCGAGATGAGCCAATGTTCCATAAATGATTTCATCGTTTGAAAAATTGCAAAGCAACGCTTTTACAGAATTTTTAGCTTTAAGGTGATTAGGGAAAGGGAGTATCTCATCGGGCATTTCTCGAATGAGCATTTCTTGAGGAATAACAGGAAAGCCATCTATAAAGGGAACACCTTTTCCCTTTATAAAACTCTCTAATTCAGCCACTATGGTATATTTGTCTATTTTCATTGTTCCTCCGTTTGTTGTTCGCTTTTTTCTAACACATTTAACAAAAAAAATTTTTAGGTAAATTCTATGTCATTTCCACTTTTTATAGCCACATTAAACTGGCTGATTAATTTATCACATACACCCCTCGCTTCAGGATGTTGTTGTGCGAATGTCTCGGTCAAAGCCTTTGCTTTAAGAACGTCCTTATTAGGCAATGTCGAGAACTCACCTCTGTCAATGAATACATTAAATTCCTGAACAAAAGTCAAAAGAAATGCGTCGATTAAATCAAATTCTTGATGGCTCAGCACCAACCTTTTGAAATGCGACTTGTATTCATCATCTTGATCATACCCATATTCAAGGGCTTCTCGTCCCATTTCGTCTAAAGCCACGTCAACAAACAATGGCGATTCATCTTCTTTGCAATCCATACCTTTCTCCTACTGAATAAGTTTAAGTTCCTGCAACCGATACTTCATCGGATTAAAATTCACACCAAATTGTTTTGCAGTTTTGGCAATGTAAGCATTCATCCAACTTTTCATTTCTAACGGTTGTTGAGGAAACCTTTTTAGACGAGCAATATGCATAAAAACTTGCATTACCTCTTCTTGTGGCATCAAGAAACATGCGGCAGCGTAGTTCGCCTGCCATTCGATAATATTTATCGCTGTGTCGTCTTCAGAACAACCGAAAATCGAGAGAAAATCATTACCACAAGTATGACAAGCGTCGGAGTCATTTTCGGAAAAATAATACTGATGAAGCAACCAATGAAAACACTCATGTACAACAGTATAATTCTCTTTTCCTCGATCCTTTCCCTCATTTAAAGCTTGGTCTATGATAATCGTACCACGGGAAAATTCAATAAATTCAGGCATCTTGGACCGCTTGTTAACGTAATCTTCCCATGTCGGCAGAGTAGTATTGCAGAAACAGACGCAACCTAAAATGCTTTGATCGGGCGTTATATACTTCCAGTCCGGTTCGCAGCCCACAAAGTCAACAAAATCATATACATCGATGGAAGAATTTTTCTGAGGCCTATAGCCGAAAAACTCTCTGCGCTTTGCTTGCGCAAATTCTTCCAACTGTGCCGATGTATAGATTTTCACATTCATTTACTTTTTGGTTCCTTGTTTCTCGATGCTTTTTAAAATCTGCACCCATTCCTTTTCACCGAGGTTTAAGTCCCTCGCCTTGCGAAGTGCTACACGAGCAGCATTTTGACTAGTTACATAATCAGAAATGTCTGGAGCGATGGTTCCAACTCTGGCCTCGCCAGCCAAATCAAACATCTGATTTTTTTCTTCTTCCGTCAACTTCAAAACTTTAGCAATCTTATAAATTTTTTCCTTATCCGGCGGGTAACGATGATTTTTTTCGATATCGCTCATATAAGCAGGGACTATATCCAATTCCTTGGCTAAGGCCCTAAGGTTTATGCCTGCATTTAGGCGTTTTTCCCTCACAAAATCTCCAAAAGTCATATTTACCCTCTTCTCAAAGTAACATGTTCGCTAATTTCTAACAATTATATATTATTTAGCCCAGAAAAGCAAGAGTTTTTTGAAAAAAAAGTCAAAAATTGACTTGGAAAGTCCTCTTTTGAAACAAAACCTATCGTTTCACTAGAACCTGTTTTTTTTCATCGTAGCGATACCGGACAATTTCGCCAGTGATAATCAATTCAATTACCCGCTTTATTACAGAAAGCGGAGCCACGAACCATTCCTGAGGTATATGCCTCTCACCCTTTTCATCAAAAACATCAACATTCAAGCAAACACGACCAAAGAAATTATGAATCAACTGCTCGAATTTTTGCGGGTTCATATTAAAGCATTGCCAGCTTGCAATATGGCGAACTGGAGCCATCAAATAAGTAGGTTCTTTCTCAGCATTCTTTAAACGTTCTTCAACTGATGTAGTGCAAAAGCCTATTTTATACAGGTTTTTAATTTCTGCAATGGACGGTTCTTTGCTTAACGAAGAGCAAACATAAATAAAGCCACAAGCCTTATCTTTTTCGTTGATGCCCAATTCCTTTTCTGCTTTCGCGGCTGTTTCTTCGCTATTTTCAGTAACGGTTTTTCCATTCAGATACAATAACTTTTCTACAGAACGTTTAAGCAAAGCTGCTTCGGTTCCGTTTTCAAAAATGCAGCGAGTTCGGCCGTTTTCATAAATATGCTTACCTTCGGGGGTAACTGCATTTTTTTGAGAAATCTCGATTGATTCTACAAAGAAAAGCACTCCATTGTAAAAATAGAATCCACCCTCTTTAAGGTGAGATATTTTTGCATCGAGGAGTTTTCGCTTGCCACTACGGATATCGTTTTGAACTTTTTTAAACTTTGATTCGTATTTGGAGAAATCTTTGCATGGTTTGCGTTTTGCAATAAAATCTGCTTCATCGCGATCAATAGCTTTTTTTACCGACGGATGTAAATCGAATATGGATTTTTCTTCTTCGTTCAAATTAAAAGAATCAAGGATTTCATCAAAACTCATTTCTTTGCTTTGATTGCTTTTTCCTGTAGAATGAAGTAATCCGTGAACATCAGCGGAGTATATCGCTTGATTTTCAATCAACTTGCTATCACTACGATATTTCGCGAGCCTTTTGGCTAAGCGATATTCCGATGGATCATTGCTGTTTTCAGAAGGTTCTCTGCCATTTTCGCTCACGAAACGCGAAAGTTCCTCAAATTCTTGAACCATACGGTCTTGGTCTGTAATTGGAGCCGCCTTTGGCTTTTCATTAAGCAAGCCATAAGAATCATCTGCAAATATATCATCTAGCGTTTTGGGCATCGCGTTCCCTCTTACGTTTTCTCAAATAAACAATGCATTCTGCAAATCGTTTTTCTTGTGGATTGACAGAAGATATGTTTGGCTCGCGTCCATTTGTTTCTCTGAAGGCCTTGATTTTAGGCCAAAGAAGCATGGCTTCTTCATCGGTCATCTCGATACGGGTTTCTTCGATGACATTGTGAATCATCTTCAAAACGCTCGGAGTAACAGATTTTGAAAGTACTTCAAAAGCCGCTTGGAACGGATTGATGGAATCAATCAGGTCGATATGCAAATCGTCAATATTGACAAATTTATTCGCCATGCGAATAAAACGCTTATCGCCGTGTTCTTCTATTTTTGCCGTTCGAATGGCTGTATCAGCAACAATATGTTCACGAACTTCCTCAACCTCTTCATCGGTTAAATCAGGATATTTTGTGCGGATAATTTTTGGAATCAACACCTTGTTGATAACTTCGGGTTCTACACCGCCCGGCATTGCACTTTGCATAGTTTTATCTTGCAAAATGGAAGCCTTCAAATCGTTTATATCAGTTTCAATAATATCCTTAACTCGTTTAGACGACGGTGTTTTAAATCCACGGATTTTGATTGTTCCCGGTTCTTCAGAATCATCTCCATCTTCGCGAGTTTTGAAATTCCATTCAGGAGCAAGCACTTGTTCCATGAGAAGTGATGCGGTAATTGCTTTAAGCATATTGTTTACGGCGACAACAACATCATCATCCGTAGCTTCGGGCTGAGCAATCAAATTTGTAAACTGTGCATGAGTCTTATTTTTGCTATCTCGTGTGCATCGCCCAATAATTTGGATGATTTCAGTTAACGAGCCACGATATCCGACAGTAAGAGCGTGTTCACAGAAAGGCCAGTCGAAACCTTCTTTCGCCATACCCAAAGCGATAATTAAATCCATATCTTCGGGCTTTGCAACTTTACGAAGATATTCGACAATCCTTGTACGGTTTGCTGGTTCATCATCTACAAGGTCTGCAACTTTCAACAATTTTCCGTCTTTACGACGAACCGTTATCACGCCTGTTTCCAAATCTTGCTTTTCAACTTCACCAATTGAGTCTAAAATAAAATCGACTTCCGAATGTTTATCTTTTGTAGATTCACCTGAATTAACATTTGGAATATGAAGAATCGTCTTTTTGTCGGTATCAAGAATTTCTCCAATTGCGGATGTGTATTTCCCTTGGTAAAAATGATAGCCGATTCCAAGCGATTTCAAATACTTGTAACCATTTAACTGTTCATAGTAATTGTAAGTGATCTTGGTGAACAACGCTTCGTCTTCAGGCGAAAGCACAGGGACAGAATCACCACGGAAATATGAACCTGTCATGGCGACTATGTGTGCTGAAGATTTTGAAATCAGCCCACGCAGCATTTCGCCCAAACGACTGGAATCATCTGCAGACACATGATGGAATTCATCTATCGCAATAAGGCAATCGTCAAAAACTTTTTCATCTAAACCTTCGGCTGCGAAACGTAAGGTAGCGTGAGTACATATTAAAATGTTGTCATTTTTGCTTTCCATAAATTCATGGAATTTTTTTACCTTACCTTGACTTGAATCACTCCCTGCAAAGCATAGGTTGAATTCGTCAGCGGGATTCCAATCTGCAAAGAATCCATATTTGCGAAGCTGCGTTTTGGCGAAAGACGCTCCAATAGAACGTTCAGGAACGGCCACAATTACTTTTTTAAGCCCCTGATGATAAAGCTTATCAAGAGCAATAAACATAAGTGCACGAGATTTGCCAGATGCCGGAGGAGACTTGATAAGCAAATATTGCGATGCACGTGCTGCATAGGCACGAGCCTGCATTTCTCGCATTCCAAGAGAATCCGTTTTGGAAGAATTACCCGTTTGGGCGTATTCGAAATGAACAATATCAGGCATGTTGATTACTCCTGCTCTTCGCGAATCATCTGTTCATAAAGCCTAAAGAGAAACTCAAGGCGTTCTTCATCGTTAGCAAATGGCCTTGCTCTGTAAATTTTTTCAATTGCAAAGTCGTTTTCTTCATGGGCTTTTTTGAGGTCATCCGGCATTGATTCGGGATTGTAGAGTTCCGCCAACGTTTTTCCCGGATGATTTTCTCTTGCAGCAATGATGCCAAAAGCGTAGTCCTTAAGCATATTTTTCTGTTCGTTATTGATGTGTGGAAACGGGAATGTGTTGTAAACAAGCTTGGCTGAATAGCGATAATCATTTTTGAGTTTTCCGCCAACGGTTCGCACCCACGCCATATGCATTTTTGAATTCAGGATGCTGAAAAGCCAAGGTTCTGCATCATATACTGCAAACGCTGCATTCGAAACAACAGTATCCTTAGAAAGAAAATCCATGGGGATATAAGTACGACGTTCTGAAGAAGCTCCCGGAACAATGATTGAAGAGGTTTCCTTATATCGAATTTCTCCAAATTTATAAGGAACAAGTGCTAATTTATTTGTTGCTGCTCTTTTACTTTTCACACGTAGCTCCTTACATTTTTTTACTCGTTCAGCAATAATTGGAATAGACATAGCTTCTTTTTTGCTATTATCTGTAATCCACAAACAATATCTTTTCTCTCCATTTATAAATTCATCAGCCCCAAGAAAAAGCTTCATAAACTTTTTTATTTCTGGACATTTCTTTACTGCATCATCGTGCTCATTTTTTTCAAAAAGAAGATATTGACCATCATTGGGCATACTCCCAAAATTCATAGGAGGGAAATCACTTAAAGAGTCTTTCTTTTCTTCAACAATTACATCTGATCCCGAAGACAAATATGCATTAATTTTAGAGGCCTTATTTTTTCTTAATCCATTAAATAAAAAATGTTCTTTTCTTATTTTTTCGTCACTAAGCCCTATTATTGTAACAATTACACCAGCATTATATTGAGCATTGTTAGTCCATTTGAAAGACGAATAACCAAATTGAATTTCAATTCCTTTGTTGAATATCTGCGGCCAAAGTATCGCGACTTGTTCGCCTTGGCAAATAGAATTGGTACTTACAAACGCTAAGGTAGCATTGGAGTTTGCTATATATTCAGAACCTTTATAGAACCAACAGGCTATGTAATCTAGGTTTTTTGCTCCTTTAATATTTTCAAAAACTGTTTCAATATCTTTTTTATGGGTTTCTTTTTGCAATCGTGCCCCTAAATATGGAGGATTTCCAAGTACATAAATTTCATCGTTTCCATTATTTGGGCAAACATTGTTCCAATCAATATTGCAGGCGTTATCGCAAACTATGTGGCCAGCCTCTTTCAACGGAAGCGTCGGGCATATTGTTCCTGTTTTGCTAAAAAACTCTACATTCATTTGATGCTCGGCAAGCCACAGTGAAAGCTTCGCTGTTTCACAAGCAAAGTCATCAATTTCAATTCCGTAAAAATGATCCAAATGAATCCCTGTAAGACCAAATTCACGCATTTTGAGCAGAATGTCCATTTCCAATTTACGGAGTTCTTTATAAGCAATAATCAAAAAATTGCCTGAACCGCAAGCAGGGTCAAAAATTCGAATATTGCGAATACGCAACAGCAGCTTTTTTAATTTGGCAATACTCTTCCCTGCTGCGTCAAATTCTTTGCGAAGGTCATTCAAGAAAAGAGGTTCTATTACCTTCATAATATTTGGAACGCTAGTGTAATGTTGCCCTAAATCACCGCGTTGTTCCTCGTCAATAACCGTTTGGAACATGGATCCAAAAATATCGGGATTGATATCCTTCCAATCCAATTCACCACATTCAATTATCTTATTGCGACTATGAGCTGAAAAACGAGGAATCTCGATTTTATTACGGAAAAGTCCTCCGTTTACATACGGAAATTTTTCAAGATAATCTGGCAGCTTTTTACGTTCTTTGGGGGCTGTATCAAGAACGGTAAACAACCGTTCTAAAAATTCATTCAGGTCACTTCCATCAGCTTTTGTTGTCGCTGCAATAGTATTTGTAAACAAGTTGTCTGTAAAAATTCCCGTATCTTCGGCAAAAAAGCAAAAAAGAAGCCGAGAAAGGAACACATTAAAATCATGTTGCGAAATCAGTTTTTTAGCATTGTCTTTTTTGATTTCGTCAAAAAGCTTCGCCATTTTGCGAGCTGCACGAACATCAGCAGGATTTTCATCGATAAATTCAGTCTTTTCAATCCCAGCCCACGGCAAAAAGAAAGAGGAATGCTTAGGCAAATCCTTAAATTCAGTCTCTAAGGTTTCTTTGGTCTTTGTATCAACACAAAGTAACTTATTTCCATCTGTAAGAATTACAAAACGCTCTTTATGCTTGATGGAGTTTGCAGTATTTAAAGCCAAGCTTACATTCAATTCGTCTTTGAACAATTCCTTGTAAAGGAGTTTGCCCTTCCAGCAGATTTCGCCTTGATTTTTAGATAAATTCAACGAGCCATTTTGCAAGCGTTTAACCGAAGCCTTAGGCAAGTCATAAGCCAAGATAAAGTCATAGATAAAATCACCTGAAGCTCCAGTTTCGCGATACTTGGCTACAATATCTTCAATCTTATTTTCGATTTCGGCAATGCTTGGCATAAGCAACTCCTTGTTTATGCCTCTAGCCCTCGCAGGTCAGCGAATTTCCAAACCTTAAAAATGTTGCCGAAAATATCTATCGCGAGCAACAAAAAAGGCGTGAGTCGTAACGCTTACCAACCTGAGGCTCGCCAAAGCCTAAACCCGATAAACGCACGACCCACGCCCCGAAATGGGCACATAGCCAAATAGCCGAGACTTACGCCTCGGATACAGCAATGCGATGAATAGCCCAATACGGGCTATCCATGCGTGAGCGTTCGCCTTGTTCTCGGGTTGTTGAAATTTGGCGATTTCAGGTTGAGAACAAGAGACTAATTACTCTTTTCTATGTCACCTGCAAAAATAATATAAAATCGGCTATTCTGCACGAAAAACTTACAATCAACTCTTTTTTAAACAGTTATTCCAAAGAAAGCAAGTGCTGTTCAAATGTAAAAATTTCAAGATTTAGACAAACAATCGCCGATTGTTCGTCTAAATCCGCTTCAAAATATAAGATTTAGACACAAAATCCATTATTTTCTGTCTAAATCTACTTTTTTGCTAGATTCTTCGACTCCGCCTTGCGGCTTCGCTCAGAATGACGTGAAAAAAGGAGATTCCGGCACGGGGGCCGGAATGACATGCAAAAAAAATGGCTGCGGGCATGACTATTCATCGCTAGAACAGCGTTTTCGCCCCAAATCCTAGTACGCCGTCTAGATAGTCGCACCCATTGCGGAGAGCGTAGTAAATGCTGAAGCTCCACGACTTGCGGTACTGCGTAAAACCGATGCCGTAGTCATGCTCGCGAGCCCAACCGTGGAACGGTTTCATCCGGCGATAAAGTCCCGGCTGGTAAAAGACTTCAATCGACAAGTCATAACCGTCTTGCCAAAGCAAAGCCGCCTGCGAAAAGCCGTACGCACGTGTACGCGTAAGGCCATACATCATTCCTTTAAACGAATTGATTCCGCCAAGCGCGAACAAGTCTTCACGAGCAAACGCACCACCCGACGGAAGCAACGCCCCTGCCGCCGCCGAATACCGCACAATAAAGTTCTTGTACAACGGAACATAATGCACAAACGAAGATTTCAAACGCAAATAGCTATCGAGCGAATCCGGGCGGTCCATCATCCACGCAAGCGATACGCCCAAAGACGTTCCGCTCCGGGGCAACACGCGACGGTCAAACGAAACATACGACATCTCGAACGACGAACTTTTCTCGTCATTGCCGATACCAACAAATGCCGCAACATCAAAGCTAAAGCCGATATTCCGCGATACGCCAACTTCCAAACGAGAATTCCGCGACAAAGAATCGTCCTCGAAAAATCCACGCAACACAACATTCCATGATGTCCCGAAGATAAACCGTTCACGGTACAAGCCTTCCAAGCGGCGAGAATTGTTTTGCGAATAGCCTTCTAATTGCAAATCTCTTCCCGTTCCCAAAATATTGAACAAGGCAAGGTCAATATGCCATTCCCAGGACTTTTCGACGCTAGAATACGTGAGGACGCCTTCCGCCTCCGAATTCGCCGCAGCACGCATCGAATACGCAGGAATCACGCGATTGCGTACCGGGTCACGGAATAAACGAACATCTGCCGTTTGATCATAATACCCTAAACGCGCAAGCCTGCTTTCAGAGCGTTCCAAATCCGTAAGCGACACCGCACCGCCAATTTCAAGTCCCGTCAATTGTCTAAACACATCAATTCTCGTCGCCCCGGAATCAAGGTTTTCCGGTTCCGCCCAAACCCATCCTTCGCCACGATCAAGCCGACAATGCATCCCCCCCACGCTATCGACATCCACTTGCATTTTTGCACCAAGGAACCCATGATCTTCATAATAACGTAACAGTTTTCGTTGTGCACCACGCCAAGAATCGCAAGGAGCACCGACAACAGCATTCATCGAAAGTTCATCAAATTCACTATGCTCCCCTACCCATTCCACTTTTTCAATACGGCAATCCGCAGCAAAACACAGGTTCAATGCCATGCCCAGCACAAGCACTACAAAAGCGAAGTTCCATCCATTTTTCATTTTTAATTCTTCGTTCTTCATTAGAAATACGCCTTTGCTTCGCTCGACAACTTTTGGAACACATTTTCTTCGGCATCGCCAAAGCGTAAAATATAACGTAACGAGAACGACAAAAAGCGGTTCACTTCTACGGAAACCATCGTTTCAAGTCTGTAGGTAACGCCCTCGCCAAAGCCAGACATCATCTGGTACGGAATCGAGCCCTCGTGCTTATTCATTTGTATGGACGCAAATGAAACATGAGCATCGACTACGCCTTCTTTTTCGTAAGCTACACGCAATTCTTCTTCCCAAAGATTCGCTCCAAAAGATTCCTCCATATCATCTTCACCAGAACCTTCTCGGTAACGGACACGCGGCTCCAAGCGGAATCCCTTAGGCAATCTCCAAATGTACTTCCCCGTCATCTCCCAAATATTCCAGTCCAATTTTTGCAAAGCCGTCAAACGGACGGACTCAAAAACATTATCGACGCTCACGTAATGATTATCGTTTATTTTAAATCCTGCCGTAAGTTTGTGATCGAACATGTCCTGATAATAACCAATAGACGACATTTTTTTTTCATAAACAGCACTTGGATTATACAGAGCAGACAAACCCGACGGATGTTCCCAGGCAACACTTGCTTCCCACGAAACCATTCCCGCAGTCACGTTCCGCAATGACGAAGTCAAGACGGGAGGGAAATAAATCTTTTTACCCGTCGTATCTTCCGCTTCAGAATGGAACGATGCACTCAACGTAATATCGCGCAAAAAACCATGCGTAATACCAAGCGATAATCCGGGATTCCATTCCAGCGACGCATCAAACGAGGCGTTCGACGAAAGCACTGCCCCCACGGAATCGTTACGGCCCATGCCTTCATAGACAAAATCGCCATTATCTACACCTTCGATAAACGAACCGGTCAAGCTATCGTAACGCACATCGCCTGTACCTTTTGCCACCGCCTTGTAAACGGCAGTGTAAGTTTGTTCAGAAGTCATCCCGAAGCTGTAAGCGACCGAACCTTGTACACCCATATCGTCATCGCCAAAGTTCGTCGTCAAATCGCCCACCCACGAATCCGAGGCTCCCAGCGAATCCGTCACCGCATGCGAATACTGCAACAGGTGCGACAAATTAAACTTGCGGAAATTTACTTCTGCCGATTGCGTCCACGTCACAGACTTCACGGAATCACGCCAATCCTCGCCGCGTTTCATCTCATGCTTGCGCACATCCAAGACTCCAACGACTTCTTTGACATTCCACAAATCGTCATTGAGCGTGGCGCCAAACGCTGTTTTCGCATAACCGCGTTCCGTCTTTTTTCCGCTCGAATCTATTACCGTATAGCGGAAATCAGCATTCCCAAACGGTCTAAAAAATCCTTGCAAAAATTCCGACGAAAATGTACCCTGATACCGTTTCAGTTCCTCTTCCTGCGAGCTAGAAACGTACGACGCCGCAAACTCGCTAGTCGCCACAGTTCCGCGATGAACAAAAGACAATTGCGACCGCGAAGAATTCCATTTTTCGTTATCACAGCGACGGTACCCCCACTTAGCCGTTCCAAACCAATCCTTTCCCAAACGGAACCGCAACATGAGCTCGTCATGACGCAAGTCGCCCTTCAACAAAGCGCTGTCCAAATCCCACTCGTTTCGCAATACATAAGCATTCCAATCGCGGTCGCTCCCGCTAAATTCCGAAATGCCAAAGCCTTCTTGAATAAAGTTTCCGTAAACCGAAAAAGCCACCGGGAACGCATGCAAATCCTGCGTCGAATCCGTCGTAACATACCACCTGAAAGCGCGACCGCTCGGCCCGCCAACATGATCCGACACCGTATTTGAATCCATACGGCTAAGCCCTAGTTCGACATCCGCATAAAAGCGATCAGCCGCCTGCAAACGGAGCCGTGCCCCCAACCGCTCCGACATTTTCGGCCGATGCAAACCACCATACAACGAAGAATCCATCAATTCCTCGCCATGATCATTCTTCAAAAGTTCGTAATCTGCACTGTCAAGCGATTTCTTTCGCATGCGATCGACATCGTTTTCCAAATGGAATCCGGACACGTCAAATTGAAGATTTTCAAGACTTAAGCTTCCGCGAGCCGCATACAACGTATAAATGTCTTCATCCAAATAGGCATCGTATTCCACGCGGATTTCATCATCGGTACCTGGAATAATTCCGTTTTTGAAATTCAGCAAACCACCAGCATAATTGACTTCATAATCGCGGTCACGGACAAGCTCTATTCCATTAAACCACACGCGCTCGGAATTCGGCACCATAGAAATAAAGCCACCCGCTTCATCCAAATGATACCCTTCGCGCTGCCCCTGCACTCCGCTAAACGTCCGGGAATAACGCGAAACTTCGTCCGTTCCCCACGCCCCGCTCACGTCACCGCTCACCGAGTTGCCACGATAACGCAACGTTGCCATCGCCCCCAGCGTCGAACGGCTGAACGACGTAAGCCCCATGGAATTATCGTCCCACGTAAAATCGCCCAAGTGGAGAATCGCATACGGCGAAACCACCCGAAAATAAATCTGATCGACATCTTGAAGCGTCGCTGTCGTCTGCTCCCCCGCCTTGCGATCGACATCAGACAACAGAGCGTCAATATAAACGCTGTCTGCAAGTTTCCCTTGAATCGAAAGACGCAATTCCTGATCGACCTGTGTACCGCCATCGCCCACCGTCACTTGCATCGTCTTGTAACCATGCGTCTCAATTTTCGCATGCGAAGAATCATCCAATATCTTTGAATCTGCCGCTTCTAAAACAGCATTACCACCATCCGATTTTTCCGATGCGCGAGCAACATTTTCAAGAATTGCAGGGTTCCATACAGGGAGCGAATCCACATCCAAAGCAAAGGCCAAACTGACAAACAGCATGCCCAAACAAAGTATGGATTTCATACAAAATTACCGGGAAGGAGTCACCACGCGGAACTGCCTGCTGGCAAGCAACTTGCGACCCGCGACCAAATCAACGCTCCATTCGCCAACCTCAACCAAATCCGACGCCAGCATGGAATTACAAACATCCCCCGTGAGGTTACAGCGTTCCGCAAAAACGGTATCAATGCCCTTGAACCAAATATGAACAAGCGAATCTTCCTGAAAACTAGCCGAGTTGGATACCGTCGAAAACACATAAAGTCTTGTATTTTCAACAAAAACACTATCCGTACCAAAAGGCTCCCCGTTCACTATATGCCTACAAACAGCGCTTGTGGCTGGCGGCACTTCTATTTCAGTACCTTCAGTAAAATCAATTTCATCATTGATAAAGAAAGTAACAAAGCGATGAACAAAGAAACAAAGAAAGACGACTATCGCAAACACGGTCGTCTTTCTCAAATTCCTCAGTGGCGGAAACTTGCCAGCCACAATTCCCCCTAGCGGACTAGACTGCTCGTATTCTGCGTAAATGCAGGAACGGCATCCTCCAGCTTTTCGACAAGCAAGCGATTGAAATCATCAATGCGATTCGGAAGCTTGCTACCAAGAAATACTTGGACAAGCAGCAACGATTGATCAACAGAAGATATATAGACGGAATGATTCTCGCCCGTAAACGAAACGGACTGGAACTTTTCACCTCCCAGCATCATTCCGATTTGGCGAGAAGAATCGAAAGCCGCAATACTCAAGACCGCCAAAGGAGTTGCGTCCAAATCAGACCCTAGTGAACCGACTTCCGCAATGATATTTCCATCGCGATGGCAAAGAACAACATATTCGCACTTGACACTAGCCTGATAAGCAGTCATCAAGCGACGCACTTTGTTCGCATCATCTGAATAAATTGTATAATCGCTCATAAATAAATTTCACTTAATCACAAATAAAATCTACTTGTCCTTTGGCTTATACGGACGCAAGACAATTTCATCATCATCCGTCGGAGCCTGCTTTTCAACCACACGACCGAACGTCGGCATTCTAGGAACTGCGGTCGCCACACGCGGACGTGCAAACGGCGAAGACATGGCGCCCTTCTGGAACAAGCCTGAACCAGCACCGCCGGAGTTCCCTGGATTTGCCTGCGGTTTTGCAGCAAACGAAGGCATACGGAACGGCGAAGTCGGCTGTTGCGGAGTTGCAGCCCCCACATTCTGAGCATTACTTTGCTCTGCATTAGGAGCAGCCCCTGCATCAGCAGAGACAGGAACTTCCTGAACTCCAACACCGCCAGCATTTGCGGCAGCCTTGCGTAAAAAGCCCTGCTTCACGTTGAACTTTTCGATGACCAGCATGGCAATAGTCTTGAGCGTCGTCACGACACCCTTACCATTATGAGCGGTCGCCGGGAAGAACTGAATTTTCTTATCCGGATTAAGCTGTTCGTTAAGTTCATCCAACGTAAAGACATTTTCCATGTCACGCTTGTTGTACTGCAACACGAACGGAATATCATCCAAATTCATGCCATAGTCCTGCAAATTCTGACGCAAGTTCTGGAGGCTTTCCAAATTTTCCGCCTGACGAGAACGCTGGGAATCCGCCACAAAGACGATACCATCGACACCACGAAGCACAAGCTTGCGAGTACTGTTATAATAAACCTGACCAGGAACAGTATAAAGCTGGAAACGAGTCTTGAACCCCTTGATGTCGCCCAAGTTCAAAGGCAAAAAGTCAAAGAACAAGGTTCTATCACCTTCCGTAGCAAGCGAGACCATGTCCGTACGCTTATCCTGAGGCATTTTCTGATGAATCACCTGGAGGTTCGTAGTTTTACCACTAAGACCAGGGCCATAGTAAACAACCTTACAACTAATTTCTCTTGTAGCAAAATTAATAGACGACATTATAATTCCTTGAAAC
>JAEEGK010012932.1_pt1 | contig 18889 bp, 12 predicted proteins | sample 8958771 | NCBI WGS metagenome assembly JAEEGK01 (sample SAMN16246547, study PRJNA631951) | gut metagenome | biome: gut microbiome; feature: rumen; material: SC-attached | host: Bos | place: Iran: Karaj | collected 2018-10
AATGCGTGGCGGCGTATCACCGCGCGTTGAAACTGGAACCGGAAAATGTTTCCGGTTGGCTTTACTTAGGCGAAGCCTACAGTAAAACCGGCGACGCGGTCGGCGCCTTGCGTGCCATCGAAAAAGCTTACCAGCTTGACAAAGAAGACATCAGCATTGTGTATCAGCTTTCCGAGGCGAACATCTCGCTCAACGATTTCGAACGCGCCGTTGCCGTGATTCGCGAAGGCTATGCCGCCCACCCCGAAGAAATCGACTTCCTGGTTTACCTGGGTGACGTTTACCGCCTGAACAAACAGTACGAAGAAAGTGCTGCTGCCTACCGCGAAGCGCTGGGGGTACGCCCTGATGATCCGGCGACCATGTACAAACTTGCTGACGTTCTCGCCGAAGACAACAAACCCTTTGTCGCGATGGATGTGCTCAATAACCTCACGCAAATCAAGCCTGACTTTAGCGATGCAGCCATCTTCCTCGGAAACCTGGCTTACGATGCTAAGTTCCTCGACCGCGCCGAATCCGCCTACGAACTCGCAGCCAAGCAGGGCAACACCGAAGCCGTATTCGGTTACAAGAACATGGCTTACGACGCCCACGCCCAAAAGCGTGACGACGAAGCCTTGCGCCTGCTGCGCACCGCCCAGAACTACTTTCCGGACGATGTCACCCTCCAGGCCGACATTCTCGAGTTTGAAAAGAAATAATTAATTGAAATCGAGAAATTCTTTTTTATATTCACTCTAAACAGGAGTTCTTATGAAAAAGCGTTTTCTCCCTTTCCTTGCCATTGTGGCATCTTTCGCCGTATTCGGCTGCAGCGACACCAAGACCCCCGCTACTGAAAAAACGGCGGAGCCAGCCAAACCCGCTACGGAACCGGCAGAAAAAGCGGCCCCCGCAGAAACCGCCAATGTCGTTCAGGTGGCTAAAACAATCAAGCTCGCAAATGGCGCGAGCGTGACCTGGATCCAGGACAATCAGGGCGAAAAGCTGAACCCCCGCAGCCTCTTTAGCGATGCAAGCGATTCCCTGTTTGCAAGTTTGAACTTGCCCGATGGCATTCCCGCCTCGGTGAGCACGTTCTTACTGCAGATCGATGGCAAGAACATCTTGTTTGATGCGGGCCTCGGCGCATTCGGCGGCCAGACATTGGATCGCCTCGCCGCTCTTGACGTTACTCCCGATAAAATCGATTTGATTTACTTGACGCATTTTCACGTGGACCACATTGCTGGCATGGTTGCAAAAGATTCTGCCGGCAAAGACGTGAAGGTTTTCAACAACGCTACGGTATACGCAGGCAAAGTGGAATATGACGCCTGGATGAACGATATCCCGAAAAACAACTTGCAGAAAGCCGTCATGGGAATCTACAAGGATAAGCTCCATTTGTTCGCCTTCGGCGACAGTTTGCCGCATGGGGTGCTCGCGCTCGATGCCGTGGGCCATACTCCCGGCCACACCGCTTTCCAGGTTTCGAACCTGCTCGTGATTGGCGACTTGATGCACGGTTACGCCCTGCAGAAGGATCATCCTGAAATCAATTCCAATTATGATATGGACAAGGAAAAGTCCATTGAAAGCCGCAAGCGCCTAATGCAATACGCCCGCGACAACAAGCTCACCATGGCCGGTATGCACTTGCCGCCTCCGGGATTTGCAGAATAGCTCCGCGCAAACGAGGATTTTCTATGGAATGGAATGCCGAAACAAAAGAACGGATTGAATCTCGCTTGAACGAAAAGGAAAACTCGCTTGCCGCTTACGCTTGCAAGTCTGCGCAGGCGATTCGTTTTCACGAGGCTCTTGAAGATCTCCGCCCGAACTTTTTTCATGATTCGGACAAGATTATCCATTCCTATTGCTACAGCCGCTACATTGACAAGACTCAGGTCTTTTACCTGGTCGAAAATGACCACATCACGCACCGTGTGCTTCACGTGCAGCTGGTGGCGAAAATCGCAAGAACCATCGGGCGATTCTTGAATTTGAACGAAGACCTGATTGAGGCAATTTCATTGGGCCACGATGTGGGCCACACGCCTTTTGGCCATGACGGCGAAAAAATTATTTCGACTTTTCTGCAAGAACAAGGCGCAGGCATTTTTGAACACAACGTTCAAAGTTTCAGGCTGTTTCATGATCTCGAAGCTTACGGAAAGGGTCTGAACCTTACCGCACAAGTTCTCGATGGAATCATCTGCCACAATGGTGAAATTCTGCAGAATAGCTACGGCTGCGATCGCAACAAGACTCCCGAAAAGTTGCTGACGGAATATCGCGAAAGCCTCAAGGGAACTTTTAAATCGAAAGATATGGTGCCGATGACGCTCGAAGGCTGCGTCATGCGCATCTCGGACGTGATTGCGTATGTTGGCCGCGACATCGAAGATGCCATCATCTTGAAGCTGGTGGAACGCGAAAGCCTGCCCCGCGAAGTCACGGAAGTGCTGGGTAACAAAAACAGCGTCATCGTGGATTCGCTGATCAAGGATCTTGTCAATAACAGCATCGACAAGGAAACGCTCAGTTTTTCACCGTCGGTCTCTGAGGCGCTTAAGCAATTGCAAAAGTGGAACTACGAGAATATCTACCATAACCCGAAAAAGTCAACGCAAGACGAGAAAATCAAGACGATGTTCCGGGCCGTTCTGGCGGAATGCCTCGAAGAACTCGGCTCCGACAAAAAAGTCACCGGAATCAATCACTGGTTCAATTCCATGAGCGCCGAATATAAAGAGGCAACCCCCAAGCCGCGTGTTGTCGCCGACTATGTCTCCGGCATGACCGATGACTACCTGATGAACGCCTACAAGGAAATCGTAATCCCCAAGTCGTTCGGAATCAGTTTTGCTGAGAAATTTTGATTTTTTGGACTTTTTTCCAACTTGGAATAAATATCGGCTTGCTTTCCTCTGAAAAAGATGTATTTTCTTTTTAGTGGACGCTTTGGTAACATTGTTGATTATTTTGGGGGCAGTTCTGATGGTGGTAAACATCGTCAGGTATTTCCTTTTTGTCAAGAGCACTCATGATGTGCTTTCGGCAGGGAGTCAACGTGACCGCGTCTGGAAAATTATTGCCGGAATCTTGCTGTGTTTTTTCTTGATAGGCTACTTGTTCTGTGCGTTTGTGGGGGAGCCGGACATTGTGATGGCGCTGATCCTCTTTGGCGGAAGCATCTTTGTCGCGATAGTCCTTACGCTCATGTTCAATTTGCTCGATACGGCAAAGTCCAGGAGTATTGATATTGCAGAGGTCTTGGTGGGCGTTATCGATGCCCGTGACCCGAACCTTAATGGGCATAGTCGTCATGTCCAGCGGTTGACAATGCTGTTCTACGAATACCTGCCCGCATCTATCAAGCGAGGCATTAACCCGGTTAGTTTGGAATATGCGGCGTTGATGCATGATGTCGGCAAATTGGGCGTTCCGGAATCTATTTTGAACAAGCCCGCTCAACTGAATGCAGACGAATGGGTTGTCATGAAGCGGCATCCCAAAGTTGGTGTCAAAATTTTGCAGCCGCTCCAGACTTTTGCTCATATCATGAGTTGGATTCTTTACCATCATGAACGAATCGATGGTAACGGTTACTACAGTTGTCCAGGCGACAAAATTCCGTTGCCAGCTCGAATTATTTCTATCGCGGATACTTATTCCGCCATTACCATGCGTCGTTCCTACAAAGCGCCCAAGACTCACGAAGACGCGCTTGAGATTATCAAGGATGTTGCCGGTACGCAGCTGGACGCCGAACTCGTCAAGTATTTCTTGACAATCCCCAAAGAAAGACTGATCCAGTGCATTCCTGAACAAGTGAAGTATTGACTCGCATTGTAAAATTTCCTTAGACCCCTTGCCAACTTTGGCGTATACGCTACATTTCAGCTGCGGTTCCTAATGGTGTAGGCTCCGAAAGGCATTTGATAATTATCAAATGTTTTTCTTTTTTTTTCAAGGAGCTCCTATGTCGGAAAGTCAAAATATCGAATACAAATCGTCGTGGCGAGATGAATATCTCAAGTGGATTTGCGGCTTTGCCAATGCGCAAGGCGGAAAACTGTATGTTGGCGTAAAGGACAATGGCGAAATTTGCGGTGTGCAGAATGCCAAAAAACTCATGGAAGATGTTCCCAATAAAATCCAAACAAGCCTTGGCATTGTTGCCGAAATAAACAAAAGGGAAAAGGATGGTTTAGAATATATCGAGATTATCGTTGATCCGAGTTCCTACCCTGTAAGTTACCATGGAGAGTTCCATTATAGAAGCGGGGCGACTAAGCAACAGCTGACAGGTGTCGCCCTTTCGGAATTTATCATGAAGAAAACCGGCGCTCGTTGGGAAGATGCCGTTGTTGAGGGGATTGGTGTTGACGATTTAGATGCAGAAAGTTTCAAGATTTTTAGGCGGGAGGCGCTTAAGAGCAATCGCATGAGTCCTGAAGACCTTGATATTTCCAACGAAGAATTGTTGGAGAAATTCCATCTTATGTCTGACGGAAAGCTTAAACGTTCTGCCGTAATGCTTTTTTACAGTGATCCTAGCGTAATTCAAAATGGTAGCTATGTGAAGATTGGCAGGTTTACCAATGCCGTTGATTTGCAGTACCAAGATACGATTGAAGATTCTCTCATAAAAATTGCCGACAAGGTTATCGATTTGATCTATTTGAAATACCTCAAGGCAAAAATTACGTATGAGCACGATCGTCGTGTGGAAACGTATCCCTATGCCCGTAACGCTATTCGTGAGGCGGTCTATAATGCGATCATCCATAATTGTTACATGTTTGGGACGCCTATTCAAATTCGTGTGGAAAATGAAGCAATTATCATAAGCAATCAATGTTTTTTCCCAGAAGGGTGGACTGTCGAAACACTTATGAAACCGCACCAATCTAAACCCTACAACCCCAATATTGCGAATGTTTTTTATCGTGCTGGGTATATTGAAAACTGGGGACGCGGTGTTGAAAAAATCTGCGATGCGTGCAAGGAACTCGGAGCTGAATTGCCCAGATATGAGATTCTTGGAAATGGGGTGCGGATTTTCTTTAAAGCCCTGAAAAGTGCTCTAATTGATGAAAAAACGGCAGATGTCGGAGAAAATGTCGGAGAAAATGTCGGAGAAAATGAACGGAAAATTATCGAAATAATAGCATCATCTCCGAGTATTTCGGCGAAGAATATAGCGCAAGAAATAGGAATGACTTCAAGACAAGTGGAGCGACTGTTGTCTCAATTAAAAGAAAAAAGACTGATTGAACGAGTCGGCCCTGACAAGGGTGGACATTGGAAGGTAAATAGATGACTGTTGTAGCTTGATGCCGATTTGGCAATACAACAAAGTATGGCGCTCATTCGCCTCTTCAAACTGGCAACAAAATTACCACCATTATGCAGATTGAATGCACGGAGATTTACCATACGATGATGGATATGTTGTGGTAAGGTTGATTGCTCTATATCATGGATAAACAAAGTCGCGAAATTGTCACTCAAGTGACAAATTATTTGACTATATTATCGCTATGCTGCACCTGAAATTTGCGTTGAACTTGGAAAATCTTGCCGATGAGATGATTTACGCTCTTGGCAAGCTTTGGACGGATCCTTTCGATTCGCCCATTGTCATTTTCCCAGACCCCAAAATTGAGCAATGGTTCAGATTGCGCTATATTGCCAAATGTGGCGTTCTTGCGAATTTAGAGATTGTCACTCTTGATAAATTCCTGTTCAAGTATTTGACGCAAGGGGATACTTCTAAGCAGAAGTTGACGGCAGATATTCTGTGCAATGTGCTGATTGCCTATTTGAATGAGGCTTATTCCGGCAAGGCGGCGTCTATTCCGAAAGAAATCCAGAATTATCTTTATAAAAAATCTGGAGAAATCGACGAATCGAAACTGTTTGATTTCGCGCGCACGTTGGCGGGTCTTTTTCTGGAATACGAAACGAGCCGCCCGGGCGGATTTATTTCGCCTTTGCAGAATAAGCATCACGAAGGCTTACTTGCCTATTGGAAGCAGGGGACCTTGCGCGACTTTTTCTCGGAAGAAAATCATCCCTTGCCTAAAGAAAAATGGCAACGCGAAATATATGCTCGCTTGTTCCATAACACAGAGGGCAAATCCCTGTTGACACAAGTTTTCGAGGCTACATGCAAGCGTACCGGTAGCAATACGGCTTTCTTGACGATTCCTTACTTATTCTCGCAGCGAGTCGATACCTCGCAGTGGACAAAGCCCGTGTTTATTTTCGGCCTTTCGGGTATGGGCCAGTTTTACCGTGTTATTTTGCAGCAGTTCGCCGCGGAGCACGATATTTTCGCCTTTATCCAGAACCCGTGTATGGAATTCTGGGAAGATGTCGGAAGTAAACCGGTTACCCGTTGGAACAAGAAGAACGAACCTTCTCGAATTGCGCTCCCGGCGCCCAAGGATTCCTTGACGGAAGAAGGCCTTGCCGAAAACGAAAACATGCTGCTCAAGAACTGGGGGCGTACCGGTCGAGAAAATATTCGCCTGTGGTGCCTAGCGTCGGATTACACATTTGATTTTGTCGGCTACGAATATACGCCGGATTCGCTTTTGCATCAGGTGCAGTATCTTGTTTCGCACCGTTTGAATTGCTTTGACGAATCCGAGGTGGGCGAGCTCAAGTTGAACGATTCGGATGCGTCGCTGACGCTTGCGGCAGCCCCGTCTTCTTTGCGCGAAGTTGAAAACTTGCATACGCAGGTATGCCTGCTTTTAAAACAGGGCGTTCGCCTTGACGAAATGGTGGTCATTGCCCCGGATCTTGATTCTTACAGGACCCCGATTGAACAAGTGTTCAATGCGGCTCCGCGTGATAGCGAATTTTACATCCCGTATGCGATTACGGACTATCCAGAAAAAGATTCCTTGGTCGGCAAGGCCATCGCGAACCTTTTGGATATCCATCAACAGCGTTCGATTTCGAGGCCGGCGTTCTTTGACCTTGTCAAGAATCCGGTAGTGCAATCTACATTGCAAATTACCGATAGCGATGTGGCTGTTTGGGAAAAGTGGGTGGTGAACATGAATGTTTACCGCCACGCCGGTGAAGACGATTGGAGCCGTTGCATTAACCAGATGCTCTTTTCGCAGGTGACGGATGCTCCGTTTGCCTCGGCCCATGAGCGTTACTTGCCCTACGAAGATATTGAATCGTCTGATGGCAATCTCACGCTGAAGTTTATCAACTGCATCGATGAACTCAATCGCTGGATTCGTTTCGCGGCAGAGGGCATTGAGAAGACTCAGGCCAATTCGCTTGCGTTACTGAAAACGCACTTGGCGCATTGGGTGGGCCTGAATGCCAAGGAAGACCGCTTTGCGGTTGAAAAGAAAATTTGGCAGAAGGTTCAAAATGCGATTGACCTGATGGAATTTCAGTTCGATGCGGGCGCTCCGCTCATTTCGTGGAAAATTGTCGGCCAGATGCTTTCGAGTGCCTGCGAAGATTCTCGCACGGGCAATACGCGGCTTTTCAGCAGTGGCCTTACATTTATGCGATTCGCGGTCAACAGGGTTGTTCCTGCAAGGCATATCTTCTTTATCGGGGCGAATGCGGGCGTGTTCCCCGGGCAAAAGAAAGCGAATACGATGGATTTGCGTACGCAAACGACTCGCTGGCCGGGTGACGATACTCCGGTCGACAAGAATTGCTATACCTTCTTGTGCCAGTTGATGAGCGCTGCCGAAGGTTTCCATATCAGTTATGTCAACAGGAACCTGAAAAAAGACGAAGAACTTTTCCCGTCTTCGGTGATTAGGGATTTGCAATTCTTTATTGGCGAAAGCGCCTGCCCGAATAGTGCTGCCTTTAAGGAACGCAAGATTCCGTTGGACGAAACCCGTGCCGATGACGAACTTTTCACGCTCCGTTCGATTCGTAATAAGTTGAACCGAGTCTTTGTAAGCCCGACAGAAAATCAGGTTGCTCAACCGCAAGAGTTGCAAATTGCCTTGCCTGATACAGTGAATGTGCGAGATTTCAAGCGGTTCTTTGATGATCCGTTCCAGTTCCAACTTTCTCGGAAGGTAACATTGCCCTCGGTCGAAAACGACCCCGAAAAGGAACTCTACGAACCGGTATCGCTCAATAATCTCGACAAGTCGATTTTGCTTAAGGATTTTGTGCAATCCATTTTAGACAGCGAAAAAATCAAGGATTCTACGACAGAACAGGAATGGATTCTAAAGAAGAAAATTCCGCGCGGAGTGTTCGGCGAGGTGGCCCTCAATGATATCACTGCAGAATCGGCGGTTATTTTCAACTTGATTTCTGATGCTTTTGGGGGCAAATCTGTTGCCTACCAAGAAAAAGTGGAAGTTTCTTTGTCGGAAGATTCTCATAGTTGGACGCTGCGTTCTAAGCTGGACTGGCATCAAGTTATGGCCGATGGAACGCACCGGTTATTCAGTGTGAAGTCCGGCAGTGTTTCCAATACCGATTTTACTAAGCTTTTCTTGGACGCATTGCTGATTGCTGCCGCCAAACAAGATTCTGAAAGCGTGAGCCATTTTGAGCTGAGAATTTTCTCGAGCAAGAACGAAGTGGTCAAAAAAGAGTTCTTTATTGACAGGAAAGATGCCGTTCTCCGCTTGAAGCAGATATACCACCGTTGCTTTGTCGAAAATTACCGCAAATGCGTTCCGGCAAAAATGTACGACGAGCGCGATGTTCAGACTTTTGTCAGCTACCGCACAAAACTGGCGGGCAAGTTTGGCGCTTGGTCTTATTTTGACGGCAAGAATCTTTTTGACCCCGAAAGATTTTCCGGTTTCTCCCGTGAAAATTTCTTGAACGACTGGAATGATGCCGTGTCGGAGCAGGTCCGTTTGCTGGATCCTATCTGGAGCGAAGAAGATGAGTAATGAAGTTTTCGACATAGAAAAGTTTGACGGAAGCGAAAATCTCTTTATCGCGGCTTCGGCAGGTACGGGCAAGACCTATACGATTCAGCAGGTCGTGGGTAAGCTTGTGGCTCAGGGAATGAACCTGAACCAGATTCTGATTGTGACCTACACCGAAAAGGCCGCAGGTGAACTCAAAGATCGCATCCGCAAAAAGATTGAAGAAGAATTCAAGAAGGACAGCGGAAATATTTACTTGCAGCAGGCCTTGCATGATGTGCAGGGGGCGCCTATCGGCACCATCCATTCGTTCTGCCAAAAGGTCACGCAGGAATTCGCTTACGAAACCGATGTCCCGCTCAAGCAGGAATTGATTGACGACAGCGCTGTCGAAGAACGGATTCAAAAAATGATTCGCGATGTCTGGGCTCATGAGGATCTTTTTCGGACATTTGTGAAGTACAACGGCGATATCGATACCTTTACGGAACTTTTGAAGGCTGCCATTGCGGGCTACATTCCCGAAACGATTTCGCTATCGGGCGATGCAGAATTCCATCTTGGCGCCGAAGGCTTTGATCTCGACGAAGCGGGTGCCTTGGCCGAGGCGATTACATTTAAAGACCTCAGGAAAATTTCTTGCGTTGATGCCGCTTGCGATATCCTCAAAATCCATCAGGACGAACCTATTTCTAAATCCAAGACGGCGGGCGATTTGCTTAAGGCGCTGTCATCATGGGAAAAAGGCTCCGCCTTATATAACGGAGTCTCGTTCCGATTCAAGGTGTCGGGAAACGGCGAAGAATTGGATTCTGCACTTGGTGTTATCAAAGATCTGAAGGCTTTGCTGGACGAAAAGTCAGGCGGAGTTGAACAGCTGTTATTGCATCGCTGTCTTTACGAATACATACCCAAACTTTTTGACGCTTGGCAACTCCACAAGAATGTAAGCAAGATCCAGTCCTTTAACGACATGATTCGAAATGTCTACAAGGCTGTTATCGCAGACGATTCGCAGTTGGTGCAATCCTTACGCCAAAAGTACCTTTTCGCAATTATTGATGAGTTCCAAGATACGAATTTGCTGCAGTGGGAAATTTTCAAGCGTGTATTCTTTGATGCAGACGACGGAATGCACCACATTCTGGTGGTGGGCGACCCGAAGCAATCGATTTACAGTTTCCAGGGCGCAAACGTCAAGGTTTACGAAAATGCCGTTTCGCAAATAGCAAACGGGAAGGTCCTTTCGACAAACTGGCGCTCTTCTAGGGCGATGATTGAAGCGTGCAATGCGCTTTTCCCACCGTTCGGTTTTGATTTCGAACCATCGAAGAGTCCTGAAAAAGAAAAGAATGATGCCACTTACAAGGACAAAATTGTCAAGCCGTTCTGGATTAGCGAACCCGATGTAGATCCGAAGGATTACGCCGAAACGGTAGTCAACAATATCGTTGACTTGTGTACGTTTAATGGAGAAAAGACCAACCTCCAAATTCCCGATAAGAATACGGGAGCCTTGCGCAATGTCAAGTTCTCGGATTTTGCGGTTCTGGCGAGAACCCGTTCGGAACTGGAAAATATCGAATACGGAATGAAAAAGGCCGGTATCCCGTTCCTGCGTTACATGGACAACAATTTGTTCCGGAGTCGCGAATGTGCAGAGTGGACTGCCCTTTTCAGGGCAATCGATGCAGACGACTATTCCGACCGAAACAGAAGCTTGCTTTATGCCGCGCTCATGACGGATTTTTTTGGCAAGGATATGGATTATATCAATGCCTTCAAGCCGGATGAAGACGGTGCGCAATATATTTCAATCTTTACGCAATGGCATGCCTTGGCTGAACAGCGTCGCTGGGCGGAATTGCAGGAATCGATTTATCGAGATGCCTACAATATCGTAAGCCTCAATGACCCGGAGCAGCTTCAGAGCTTGAACAAGATTCGCCAAGTGGGCGACTACTCCATTGAATACTTGTATACCGCAAACGCTTCGCTCGAAGAATTGATTCGTCATTTGGATGGTCTTGCTGTCGGTAGCGAAGACGCTCTTGAAAATTCGAATATTGTTGCGAAGGGTACGGACCTGGATGTGGTGCAGACTATGACGATTCATGCGTCCAAGGGTCTTGAATTCCCGGTGGTGATTTCGGTGGCCAGTGAACGCGGACATGTGGGGTCGTCGGGTCCGTACGTTTATAACAGTCAGTCGGGTGACCTTTCCCGCGAAATGACTTTTGAACAAGACGGAAAAGATATTTGCCAGCACGAAACCGAAGAGGAATGGCGCAGACTTTTCTATGTCGCGTTCACCAGAGCGTCGTACCTCATGATTTTGCCGTGGTTCCCGAAAGAAAAGATGGACAAGAACGGAAAAATGCGCGCTCGCTGCAAGGCCATGGATTGGTATGTCGATATTCTTGCGGGCTTTTGCGCTAAAAAAGAAAACAAGGCGTTCTTCGATTTTCTTCAGGACAAGCATTTTGCCGACCGCAAAAAGACCATGCAATCGATTCTCGAAACGATGCAAGAAAATGGTGATGCGGTATCGGCGGCGAGCGTAGAATCTACGGCGCAGGTTCTTAAGTCTTTCGAAGTATGGCGTAAGTTTCCGCATTCCACTTCGTATTCGCAGATTGCGCATGGCACGCAGGAACAAGAAACAGATGAAGGCCGTCTGCAAAAAGACGAAGTCGACAATACGCCCTCAAAACAAGATGCCGTCCCGCAACCGGTGGCAGACAATTACCCCCGCGGCGCAGAACTCGGTAATGCAATCCACAAGATTTTTGAACTGGTGGATTTTGAAGAAGTGGGCAAGTTGACACTTGCCGAAGCGCAGGAATATCTTCCGCTTTTGACGCTGGTGCAGAATTCCTTTACCGAAGAAAACCTGGATATCGAACATCATCCGGGGTGGGTGACGCGCACCATCGAAATGGTGTGGCATACGCTGAATGGCAATTTGGAAGTTGTGGAAGGCCTGCAAAAGAAAAACGAGGTGTTCAATCTTAAAGAAGTCTCCTTCGCAAATCGCCGGAGTGAATTGCCGTTCCATATGGCGCTAGATGGCGTGAAAGGGACAGAACTTCTGGACCGCTATTGCAAAGGCTTTATCGACCTTCTGTTTGTGCGGGATGGTCGCTACTGCATTCTCGACTGGAAATCAGACGTACTTGCCGATTACGGGAATGAATCGATGAAGGAACACATGGTGCTCAGGCATTATGATGTCCAGCAGATTCTCTATTCTTATGTGCTGATTCGTTGGCTCAAGGGCTTTTATGCGGATTTGACGGAACAGCAAATTTTCGAAAAGTATTTCGGCGGTATCTATTATGTGTTCTTTAGAGGCTGTGCCGAAGGGCAATCGTCAGGCATCATGTCGAGTACGTTTGAATCTTACGAAGAACTGAGCAATCTTTATAACGGGATTATCTAGCCATGGACAAGAATAACGAAAATTTGATGAATGCGTTAGTCGAATGTGGTGCGGTAACTCTTTTGCAAAAGAGGTTGCTCGATGCGATTCCCGAATTTTGCCCCGACGCCGATTCGCATTTGATAGACTTGCTCGCGTTACTCCTTTGCAGACAGGGCCGCGGCGATACGCGAATCCCGCTTGATTTGGGTAAGCTGGAAGCTAGGCTTTTGAATACGCTTGAATGTTTTGCTGTCCCTTGCAACTCCGCTTATATGGAGTCGCTTCGGAATGCGGTCACGAAAATGAATGACGGCGGCTACGAAGGCGTTGTGGGTGGCGGCGATTCTGAAGGGTCTTTCTTTAAAAAGCCTTTTACGCTGAAGGATAATTATCTTTATCCGTCAAAATATTTCTATTCCAAGCTTGTCGTTGAAAAGAGAGTTCGTGAATTGTTCGTAGCTCATTCATTCGACAAGAGCGATGTTGCCAAGTGTATTGAACGCGTTGCTGCATTCACAAAAGATGGCGCTGGAAATCCGGTGCGCCTTGAAGATGCCCAGGCCGAAGCGATTCTCCGCGGTGTCTATGAAAATCTGATTATTACGGGCGGCCCGGGCACCGGCAAGACGACGGTCATTTTCTTCTTGCTGCGAGAACTTTATTGCACGCATCCGGAACTTTTGGAACATCCGCTTTATCTGGCGGCTCCGAGTGGCAAGGCGGCAGACCGCATGAAAGAAAGCATCGTGAGTTCCATGAATTTGATCTGCTCCGAGGAACTTGAAAATAATTTTGCGGTATACGACAAGATTGCGAAGGCAGAAACTTATACGATTCACCGCTTGCTGGGTTACTTGCCGAACGAAAATAAATTCTTCCACGACGAAGATAATCCGTTCCCCGAGAACGCTGTCTTTGTAATTGACGAATCGAGTATGGTTGATATCACGCTTTTCGGAGCGTTCCTGAAGGCAATTCCGCGAAATGCCAAAATCTTCTTGCTGGGCGATGCCGATCAGTTGCCGCCTGTCGATGCGGGTGCCGTGCTTGGTGATTTGCTTGGCGTAAAACACAATTCAACTGTAAAGTTGACGGTTTCCAGAAGGTTCAACGAGAATTCTGAAATCGGTCAGTTGGCCTCGCTCGAAAATGTGGAAAGCCGTTTTGCTTTCAAGCCGATTTCTTCGTGGAATCCTGGCAATGCGCAAAATGCCGTGCAGTTGCTGGCAGCTGCGCCGGAAATCAGCCGTGCTGAAATCGATAGCCTGCTTAAAAAATGGTTTGAGCAATACATGCTTGACTTTGCGACCTTGGCAAGTCAAATCGACCCGAAGAAAGAATGTTCTCCGCAAGATGCGGAATCTCAGTTGCGTCAGAAAGTTTGGGATATCTGCACGCATTCGAAAATCCTTTCGGCAGAAAGGCAGGGCGTTATCGGGACCGATTCGATTAACCAGTATATAGAGCAGTTTGTAGAAAAGCAGACTTTTGAAAAGTATCGCGGGAAAAAGATTTGCAAAATGCTCATGCTGGTCAAGAACCAGAAAACATTCCGGCTTTATAACGGCGACATGTGCGTTCTCTGTTACGACAGGTTCGGCGAAAGCTATGTGATGTTCAAGAAGGGCAAAGATTTTGTCTTTTATCCGACATACCTGTTTCCGAAGGATGTTTTTGAGCTGGCGTACGCCTCGACTATTCATAAGGCCCAAGGCTCCGAATACGATCATGTGCTGATGTTCTTGCCAACTCGCATGGGACACCCGCTTTTGAACCGTCAGATTCTTTATACGGGCCTAACCCGTGCCAAACAGTCTGTGACCATCCTTGCCACCCCCGAAACCTTCAAGTCGGCCTGCGAAACAATCGCTCAACGCGACACGGGCATCGAAATTTAGTCTGAAAAAGGCTTTGTTGCGAAAAATTTCTACAGCAAATTGCCTTTTTTAGCTCAAAAGCGGCATTTTTTACCTGTGTTGTTGAAAATTCTGCAACGGAAATAGTAAGAATTTTGAAGTATGTAAACATTTCCTATCTTTATTTGGGTAAATTATGGCTATGCCCGAAGTATTAGACTATTTGGAATACCGCGAGTTCCTGAAGGATTGGTTTGTCGAAACCAAGAAAGGCAGCCCCTTCACCTCGTACCGCTATCTTGGTCAGAAGACCGGTGTTGACCCGGCCTGGCTTGTTCGCGTATTCCAGAAAGAGGGCCACTTGAACGAGGGTACGCTCCCGGCGTTCATCCGCATTTGCGGTCTCGATGACCGCCGTGCCGAATACTTCAAGACTTTATATCGTTTTAACAAAACCAAGGCGAAGCAGACCCTTTCGGAACTGTACTACCGCCTTATGGAACTGCGTTCCATGGAAACCCGCGTGCTGTCTGCACCGGAACTTTCCTATTTCGGCAGCTGGGCCTGTGCGGCTCTCCGTGCCTTGATTGGCATTACCAAGGATACAAGCGATATCGGCAAATTGGGCAAGAACTTGAACCCTGCCATTTCTCAGGACGAAGCCCGTTCTGCCCTTGGTATTCTTAAACAGCTTGGCCTTGTGGTTCCTGATGGTAACGGCGGTTGGAACATTACCGACCAGATTATCAGTACCGGTGGCGAAGTCAAGAGCCAGGCGGTGCGCGACTTCCACAGGCATACGCTTGAACTCGCGCAAGAATCGATCGACCGTCACAAACCCGAAGAACGTGATATTTCTTCTGTCGTGTTTACCGCCGATGAAGATGATTTGCCTGAAATCCGTCACCGTATCGAAGAATTCCGTCGTGGTCTATTGCAGTTTGCTCGCAAGAGTGAACGCGCCGACCGTGTGTATGCTTTAAATATTGCGATGTTCCCTTTGTCTGATAAGGTGGACGACCCCGATACGGGAGCCGCTCCGCAAAACAAGGGGGTGTAATGCTCGGTCGCAATAAAAATTTGTATTTTTGGGATGTGCTAAGCAAGAACCCCGCAAATATGGCCAAGTGCGCCGCATTCTCGCTCCTTGCCCTGACTTTTGGGTTGGGACTTTCGGCCTGTGGCGAAACGAAGACAGCGGGTGGTGGCCCCAGCGGAACCGAAGCGGGTAACGCGATTACGGCCCAGATTTTGACAGCCGATAAAACTCCGGCTGCACTTGCCAGGGTTCGCCTTATGGATAGCGAAGGCCTGGATAGCGAAAAGGCTTATTCTGCTGAAACCGACAAGAAAGGCAAGGTGGTTATCGAAGGCGTTGCCGATGGTGACTATACCCTCGAAGCGACGCTCGATGGTGGCGCGTTGCAGATTCCTGTCAAGGTCTCTGGCCAGAATGTTGATCTCGGTAAGGACAGACTCAAAAAGATGGCTACCGTTTCTGGCAGCGTTGGCGATTCCGCTAATGGTATTGTCAAGGCCCGTGGCTTGGAACATTCTGCCAAGGTTAAAGACGGTAAATTCACGTTGGATTCTCTCCCCGAAGGCGTGCTTAGCCTGGTATTTATTCCTGATGTCGAAAAGAGCGATACACGCAGTACCTATTTGAAGGTCTTGGCTGGCGAAAAGACTGTCTCTAGCACGTTTGCCGATGAAAGTCGCTCCCTGTTGCTCGAAGACTTCCAGGATTCCAACTATCAGAACCGCTTTATGCCGGCACGTACCTACGACGGTGGTTGGTGGTATTTTGATTTCTCTTCCAAGAACGTGACCCCTGATTTTATTATCGGAGAAAACCATCTCTTTACGCTTGCTAAAGACAAAGACGGAAACATTTCTGCACATGTTGCTGCCCACTTTGGCGATGTCGTCAAGGATTCTGCGGGGGTCGCTTATTGGCCCTGGGCAACCATGGGTGTCGAACTTGGCAAGAGTGACAAGGCTCTTTGCAACGACATTTCGTCGGTGGATTCTGTGGCCTTCCGCATCAAGGGTATCGGCTCTGTTGTCTTTAACATCATCGATCCCAACTTGGATTTGGACCATCAGAAGATCTTTCAGTCCGAATATGGTCTTGAAGACGATTGGGTGCGCGTGAGCGTGCCGCTGCCGGCCGACAAGGAAGCCTTCAAGTGCGTCAACCAGTTGGCTTGGGATTTCAAGACCATCGATGGTTATGCAGAAGTCTGGCTTGACGATGTCGAACTCATCGGTGGCAATCGTCTCTCCATTTGGGAAAAGTAGTGACAGCCCGTTCTGTAACCAGCAACCAAATCGATATATACAAGAATTTAGAAGCCGTGGTGCGCAAGTACGCTGCCACGACTTTTTTGCGTCCGGTGGCGGACCATACCCGCGAGGCGTTTGAGCGTGCGTGTGATTTTGTGCGCGGCTTTAATGCGGCGGACTGCGCCGAACTTGTTCTGGATTCCGGTTGCGGTACGGGTGAAAGTACTATTCACTTGGCCCGCAAGTTCCCGAATGTTCCCGTGATTGGGGTGGACAAGTCGGCGGAACGATTGACCAAGGCCGGTAACGATCATCAGCTAAAGCAGGCCGTGGCAGGGTGCCAGGAACTTCCTCCGAATGTGTTTTGGGTTCGAGCGGAACTGTTGGATTTTTGGCGGCTCGCGTTCGAAAAGGTCGATGCGGGGGAGTGGAAAATACTGCACCATGCGCTTTATTATCCGAACCCCTGGCCCAAGGAAAGCGAAGCGACTCGGCGCTTCCACTTGCATCCGATTTTTCCGACGTTACTTCGCTTGAGTCCTGTTACGGAACTCCGCACGAATTGGGAAATCTACGCCCGCGAATTTAAAGAGGCCACCTGCACTCTCGGCGGGGTGCTTTCGCTTAAGCTCGATGTGGAGTTTGGCGCCTTCAATCCCGAAAATCCCGAAACCGCCTTCGAGCGTAAATACAAAGAAGCCCGCCAGCAACTCTGGCGGACTCTTGTAAAAGCCTGATTGGCGCCTGACTACATTCTGTCTTTCATCCAGGTGAGGAATGCGCGATTCTTGCGGGTGAACTTCACTTCGATCTGGGCCCCTTCCTTTACGATAAATTCCGAAAGACCGTACTTGCTGTTTGGATTGCCCCAGTCGTAGGTATATCCCAGGCGAGTCCACGGGAATCCGTCCTTGCGATAGGCCTTGGCGCTAGTCTTGTCGAACCAGTTCTTGAACCACATGGCGTTTTCGCTGGTGTCTTCTTCAAGGGTGTTGGTGAAGGTGGTGTTCATCATGCCGCTATTGATTTCGGGGAAGAAGGCGGGGCGGAACACGTCGGTCACGTTGGCCCAGAACACGGTAAAGTACCTGTTGTCGGAATCGGGGGCCTTGCCCAACAGTTGCTTGAGGCGAATGTCCCAGTTATCTACTCCCGCGTGGTTTTCGCGGAACCATTTCAGGAATTCCTTGTCAGTGAAAGCCCAAAGCACTTCGTCGTCTTTCAAGGTCGTGTTTTGTCCATCCTTGAAACGTTCCGGATCGTTATGCCACGTTACCAGCACCACCTGCGAGTTGTCTCCGCTTAGGGAGGCCAGGTCGGAACCGCCGTCAATTGTGACCAGTGGGTAAATGTCGTCGCTGGAAAGTTTTTCGGCCTTTTCGCATGCGGCGGCGTACTGTTCGCGGTAAAGGGAATCGCGGTCCATGAAGGTCACGGTGCTGCCCTTGGTGTCGATCACTTCGCAGTAAGGAATGTTCGGGTATCCGGCGGCCACTTCGTTCTTTTCGAAGTATTCGCTCAGGAGGTCGTCGTTATGAGAGAACAGATTGTCGTTTTCCAGGAAAGAAATGACAATCTTGCAGAATCCCTTGTCCGGAATCTTTACGGCGTAGGGGAAGGGCTTCTTGCCGTTGTCGGCGGTGTCGAGCGTAAGCTTGGTTTCGTCGATGCCGCAGGCGTATTCGTAGCTGTAGAGCGGGGCGATTCCCGGCTTCATTTCGCTGATGAACAGGTTGTCCTGATCGTGGCTCCAGCCCGGTTTTACGACAATCTTCTGGGAGCCGAGTGTCATGTACTGCGGCATAACGTCTTCACAGTAGAAAGCGGTCTGGCGGAACACGCCGATAATGCCTGTCTTGTTGCGGTAAACGTCAGGATCGTTGGGTTTGAGGCCTTTGGCACATCCGGCAATCAGAGTTGCCACCGAAAGAGAGATAGCAAGAATAATTTTCTTCTTCATAACGCGGGGAAATATAACTTTTTTAATTGTCTTATCAGCTTTTAAAGGGGCCCCTTCCCTTGTTTCTAGATAGAAGGAAATCTTGTGTTGCTTTGACAAGAACGGCAGGGTGTTTCGGAACATGCTAAAAATAGGTGTTGATAGATTGTTGATATGTTGATAGGCCCGCGGGGGAAAGGCCAAAATGTCCGTAAAACTTGCTTACTTGGCCCCCCGACCCCTTGATTTATCTAGGAATTTTTCTAATTTTGAGACTCAAAAATTTGACTTTTAATAAAGGTTACTACAATGAAAAGAACATTCCAGCCTCATAATCGTAAGCGCGCCAACAAGCATGGTTTCCGTGCCCGCATGGAAGACCGTTGGGGTCGTGCTGTTCTGAGCCGTCGTCGCGCCAAGGGTCGCAAGCGCCTCACCGTGAGCGACACCATCTACAAAAAGTAGGATTGGCTCATAGCCTCGTTGCGCTCCTATAGGC
>JAEEGK010012937.1_pt1 | contig 18885 bp, 8 predicted proteins | sample 8958771 | NCBI WGS metagenome assembly JAEEGK01 (sample SAMN16246547, study PRJNA631951) | gut metagenome | biome: gut microbiome; feature: rumen; material: SC-attached | host: Bos | place: Iran: Karaj | collected 2018-10
CTGAAACAGGGCCGCAAAGTCAAAAATAAGAAAACTCGAGGAGAAACAGATATGGAAATAAAGGAATTTGGAAAAATAATGGCAAGAGAAGTTGGGGACAAGCTCGGAGAGGGCTATGATATTGAAATCAATGAGATCCTTAAAAACAATGGGATCGTTTATCACGGCCTCAGTATCAGAAAAGAAGGGGAGAACATTGCCCCGACAATTTACATTGACCAGCTGATGGAGAAATACAACAAGGGTACTGTACTTATGAACCTTGTGGATGAGGTGGTTACGACCTACAGACAGCATAAGCCTGAGGGAGATCTGGGAACTGACTTTTACCTTAATTTTGCAGAGGTTTCAAAGCGCCTGTTCTTCAAAGTGGTGAACTATAAGAAAAATAAGAAGAAGTTTGAGGAAGTTCCGGTAAAGAGAGTTCTTGATCTGGCATTGGTACCGCTTGTTATGTTTGAGCACAGCCGGATGGGAGAAGGGACAATCATGGTCACCAACAGCCACCTGAAACTGTGGGAGATTTCCAGGGAGGAGCTCTGGGAAAATGTGGCAGAGAATGCTGCGAGTGTCGCACCTCCCAAAATCTACAGCCTCATGGATTATCTGAACAGGCTAACGGGCCAGGACAGCAACATTTATGACGTTTGCGGAATGTATGTTGTTACCACTGAAGGCGGAGACCTTGGAGCCGGCGCTATCTTTTATCCGGGGCTGTTAAAAGAGATCGCGGATGAATATGAGGATGATCTCTATATAATCCCTGCTTCAGTCCACGAATGTATCGTTATGCCGGTTGATCATGTGCTGATGGAGCCATCCTATCTACGCATGGTGATAAAAGAGGTAAACATAACGACTGTTTCTGATGTTGATGTTCTGAGTGACAATTTATATAAGTATGTGAGAGATGAGGATCGTTTTGTCATCGTTAAAGAGGAAAAAGAGGACCAAATCCTCGATGAATAAACTGCAAGAATGTTGACTATAGAATCAGAACAGCGTTATCATTTTCTTGTAAATGGAAGATTTTGCAGGAAAGGAGATAGCTAATGGACGAGGAGAATTCAATGAGTGTTTTTAAGAGCTATTTGAGATTATTATTGCAGGATCTGAAGACAATTAAGGAAGCTGCTGATAGGGGCGACAAAGAAACAGTCACACAGATAATTGACAGACTGATAAGAGATACCCAGGCTGGTATTGAGGACTGATAGATTACTGCACATAGTAAACAATTAAGAGCTGATGGCACTTACAACCGCGCCATCAGCTCTTTTTCCATGAAAAGTGCACCCGACTGGACTCGAACCAGCAACAAAGGCGTCGGAGGCCTACGTTTTATCCATTAGACTACGGGTGCAGCACACATAGCATATGATACCACATAAATGGTTAAACGCCAACTTGACTTGACCAGGGTTTATATATAAAATCATTTTGGTGGTTTGCGCCAACAAAGAATCAGAGGTTTATTTATGAAGAAAAGAAACGATGTAACAAACTGGAGAAATGAGAAAAAGGACATAATTGCGATCCTTGGTGATAATAAGAAATATCTTATGCCTGCTATACTGATACTGGCCGTAGTAATAACTGTTGTTGTGGCAGTCAGTGCCAATCACAGGGCAACAGAGATCGCGGCTAATTCGGCTACAGAAGCTGAGTCTGCTGTATTTGAGGTGCCGGAGGATGCAATGGAGGAGAATGCCTATCCTGAGGTGAACGCTTTGGTTGAGAGGTATTACACTGCATCAGCCAACGGCGATTCCAATACCCTTGCTGAGATTTACAAGGGCCTGGATGAGACCGAGATACTTAAGGCTGTGGCAGCATCCGAATATATCGATGACTTCGAGAATATTACCGTTTACACCAAGAAGGGACCGGTTGAGGGCAGCTATGTAGCCTATGTCTACAATGAGGTCAAGCTCTACGAGTACGAGGGAACAGTTCCCGGACTTGAGACTCTCTACATCTGTACCGGTGATGACGGTAGTCTTTATATCAACGGAGATATTGCGGATGCCAGTGAGATTGACTACTTAAAGCAGATCAATGTACAGGCTGATGTTATCGACCTGAATAATAAGGTGGCTTCAAGCTACAACGAGCTGGTAAGCGGAGACGAGAAGCTTGCAGAACTCCTTACCAGAATGAGATCAGGACTTCAGGTATCTGTTGGTGAAGCTCTTGCAACAGCAGAGACTACAGAGCCGGAGGAGAGTGCAGCAGAGGCCTCTACAGAGGAAGAGCCTGAGGAGATTGTTGTAACCAGCAGAGTTATCAAGGCAACCGACGTTATCAATATCAGAAGCTCTGATTCCGAGACTGCTGATATTCTTGATAAGACCACTCAGGGACAGGAGTTCAAGGAGCTTGAGGCCCTGGCAAACGGCTGGAGTAAGGTTGAGTATAAGGGCGGAGTTGCCTTTGTTAAGACAGAGTTCTTTGAGGTTGTATCAGAGGAGAAGACTGTAGTTAAGAACGATAAGACAGAAGACCAGGAGACCCAGGAAGCGGATAATGCTCAGGCAGCTGCATCCACAGAGGCTTCTTCTGCAGACGCTTCAGCATCAGCATCTTCTGCGGCATCAAGCTCATCATCTTCAACCAGCGATTCAGGCACAGCTTCCAAGGTGGCTGACGCCAAGACTGGTAAGATGACTGTCACAGAATCTGTAAGACTTCGTAAGGAGCCAAGCACAGAGGCTGACATTATTACGACCATCTATGGAGGCGCTGTTGTAAATGTTGTTGAACAATATTCCAACGGATGGGCAAAAGTGGAGTATAATAAGAATAAGGGTTACTTGAAATCAGAGTTCCTGAGAGAGTGATGATAATTACTAATTCCTAAGAAATAGGAGGTAACATCTATGTTTGGACGATTAAGAGTAGGTATTATGGGCGCCGGTAAGATTGCCGGAGTTATGGCTAATACGCTTAAGGAGACAAAGGGTGTTACCTGCTATGCCATAGGATCAAGATCTATAGAAAACGCCAACAAGTTTGCGTCACAGTATGGTATCAAGAAGGCATACGGTTCCTATGAGGAGCTGGTAAGCGATCCCAAGGTTGACCTTATCTATGTGGCAACACCGCATTCAGAGCATTACAAGAACGTTATGCTCTGCCTTTCTGCACACAAGCATGTCATATGTGAGAAGGCCTTCATGCTCAATGAGAATGAGGCCAGGAAAATCTTTAAATTTGCTGAGGAACAGAAATGTCTCGTGACAGAAGCAATCTGGACGAGATATATGCCCATGAGGACCAAGTTAAATGAGATCCTCGCCAGCAATGTCATTGGTGAGCCAACACTGCTCACAGCTAATCTCGGTTACAATATAGCCTTCAAGGAGAGGATTCAGCAGCCTTCACTTGGAGGAGGAGCACTTCTTGACCTGGGCGTTTATGTGCTTAACTTTGCATCCATGGTATTTGGAAATGATGTGGCTGATATTGCCTCCATCTGCACCTTCAACAATCTTGGAATGGACATGCAGGACAGCATAACCCTCCGCTACGGCGATGGCAAGATGGCAGTGCTCAATGCTACTGCGCTCTCTATCAGTGACCGCAATGGCATTATCTATGGCAGTAAAGGCTTTATCGTTGTTGAGAACATCAATAATCCTGAAGCTATTGCAGTATATAACAATGAATACAAGAAGATCGCTTATTATAAGAGACCCAGCCAGAAGACCGGCTATGAGTATGAAATTCTGGCATGCGTTAAGGCTATTTCTGAAGGTTGGCTGGAGTGTCCGGAGATGCCACACTCCGAGACTCTTAAGATCATGAATATGATGGACTTTATCAGGCACAGCAATCACATCGTATTTCCAGGGGAAGATGAGAACGCTGTTGCCGTTGAAGATAATGCCGTATCAGTTCCTGCAATAGAGCAGGCACCTGTTTTGAACGATAACGAAGCTAGTGAAACAGGCAGTGAAACTGAAATTATGGCAGTTGACCAGGCTGAACTGGTACAGGGGGAATATGAAGAAGAAGCTGATACTGGGGATGATGCTCCTGGCGCTGACGCTTAATCAGTTTTCTTTTGTGGGCTTTGCTGACGAGACTGATGATACCATTTCGCAGATGTTACAGCAGGAGGCTGAGACACAGGCTGCAATCTCAGATCTTGAAAAGCAGACAAAAGAGACCAAGGAAGCGATAAACGCGCTGGAGGGACAACAAGAGCAGACTAGGGAAAGCGTAAGTAATCTGGAGAGCCAGAGTAGCTCATTAAAGAGCACAATTGCCGGCTATTCCAGTAAATTAGAGTCCCTGAATGAAGAAATTTCAGTGACTGAGGAGGCCATGGCAGAGGTCTCTTCTGAAATTGTCCGCCTTAATAATGAGCTTGATGAAGCCAGACAGCAGGAACAGGACAGATACGAACTTCTGAAAAAGCGTCTTAAATCCACCTATGAAAGCGGTGGAACATCCGGGCTCCTTAGAGTTCTTTTGGAGTCGGGGTCTATTGGTGAACTTCTCACCAAGTTCGAATACATTAACGCAATAGTTAGATATGATCGCCAGAAAATGGCTGAATATCAGGAATTGCAGGCACAGATTGAGGCTCAGAAGCGTCTGGTTGAGGACAAGGAGGCGGAGATAGATGCCTATCAGGATCAGCTCGATGAGAAGCACTCGGAGCTTTCTGACCTGACAGATGCGGTAAGAGGCCAGCTTTCCTCTACAAACAGTTCACTTAATTCCGAAAGAAACAAGCTCTCCAACTATGACGAGCAGTTAAAAGAGCTGGATAAGAAGATGAAGTCTCTTGAAGCCCAGACAGCTGCAGCGCAGGCTAAACTGGCTCAGCAGCTGGCAGAGCGACTGGCTCTCACCAAAGAAGATACATCAGGATCCTATTCAGCCAGTGAATCGGAGCTTATATGGCTGGCTGCCACAATCCAGGCTGAATCAGACGGTGAATCCTACACCGGTAAGCTTGGTGTTGGCTCTGTTATCATGAACAGGGTAAAGAGCTCAGCCTTCCCCAACTCCGTAATCGGCGTAATCACACAGCCAATGCAGTTTGCTCCATACAGATCCGGCAAGGTAGAGCTGATCATTCAAAATGGTCCGAATTCCACGTGCCTTAGGGCTGCTCAGGAGGTTTTAGACGGTGCCCGTATAGGCGATTATCTCTTTTTCATGACCAAGTACTGGGCTGATTACTACCGCATTTCTTCCTACACAATGATAGGAAATCACGCATTCTTTTACCGCTGGGAAACCTATGATCCGCCGGAAGAAGAGTCACAGCCCGAGGAAGTAGCTGCAGAGCCTGAGTATACTGAGAACCAGGAACAGGAGGAGCAGGAAGAACATCAGGAAGAGGAACAACACGAGGAGGAACAGCACGAAGAGGTGCCTTCGGAGGAGCAACCACAGGAGGAACAAACTCAGGAGCAGCAACAGGAGGCGGCTTCGGAGCAACCACAGGAAGAACAACAGGAGTCTCAGGAGGGTCAGTAGAATGATGACGGCCAGGACTGAAACATAGCATGGAATGTGAATGGATAAGAGCTGAAAAGTCTGCTATATACGGGCTTTTCGGCTCTTTTTTATTTAATTGTTTTTTTATAATTGAAAAAAAAGGATATGGTAAACTTAAATTGTCTGTGTTTGCTTGAAAAAACAAAAAATAGAGAGAGACAAATGAGTACTATTGAGTATAAATACGAGAATCATTTTATAAGACGCAGCAGTGTAAGGTATGTATTTCCACCCATGATCGGCATGGTCTTTGCACAGATTGCTCCACTGGTAGACGGAGTCTGTGTTTCCAATTCCATGGGTGAGAGTGCATTATCTGCTATTGGAACAATCGCGCCACTTGGTTATGTTTTCAATATTATTGCTGCTTTGGGAGGTATCGGATGTGGTGTCCTCATCTCAAGATGCTCAGGTAGTGGCGAAAAGGCTAAAGCTGCCAGGATTTTTACCCGTGCGCTGCTTATTATGATAGTTTCAACCATTATATTAAGCGTTGCTGGCATTATATTCATCAATCCGCTGCTTCATTTGTTGTGTGCTACACCCGAAAATTATTCTTACGCCAAGGAGTATCTTATAGTGATTCTGGCAGGTTCCGTCTTTTCAGTTCTGAACTTTGCCGGAGACTATATTCTTGCTAATGACAATAACCAGAATCTGGCAGTGGCAGGTGATATAACCGGTGCTATTGTCAACATGATAATTGACTTCGTTGGTGCCTGTGTATTACATCTTGGTATATGGGTTGTCGCTTTTGGTACTGTCTTTGGTTCTGTCTGCTGCATTCTGGTATATCTTTTGCATTTCAGAAAACCTGACAGGTTGTGCAGAATTGTCCGGTTAAAACACGTTCCGGGTGACCCTTCAGATCTGGAGATCTTTAAGCCTGGTCTTGCTGAGTCGGTAATGTATTGTATGTTTGCCGTTCAGCTTGTAGTTCAAAACTTTGTCCTTCGTGAAAATGCCGGAACAATGGGTATAAGTAACTCGACAGTAATAGAAAATCTGCAACTTGTTATCACTATTGTCATAGCAGGAGCAACCGATGCAATCTTTCCTATGGCAGCTGCTTATGACGGTGAGCAGAATGAGAGCGGCATGCTCATGGTAAAACGAATGCTGATGAAATTTGGATTCGTGATGCTTTTCCCATTTGTCATTGTCCTGTGTATATTCCCAAGTCTTATGATAATGCCCTACGGAATTGATGATCCTATAATGCTTCAGACTCTTCCTATCGCTATCCGTATTGTCAGCGTGGGATCACTTATCACACTTATCTATACACTTTTAATAGACTATCTCTCAGCGATAGAAGAGGAAGGAAAGGCAACTCTCGCGCTGATTATTCAGTCTGTTTTTCAGATAGCAGCAACACTGATTTTAAATCCTTACCTTGGAATGGATGCACCCTGGTATGCCACGATTATTGGTGGTGTTGCAGCTCTTATTTATCTATGCTTTTTTTGCAACCATGTTCCTGAGGGAATATACAAATTCCACCAGAAGAACCTGCTTCTTCTGACAGGTGGAATGCTGGATGAGAAGCTGGTTCAGGATTGGAAGAAGGAGTGTATGGAGATACTTTCTGAAAAAGAAATGGGACTTGTGGAAGAAAAGCTGTTTCAGCCTATATTGTCTTCTATTCCCGCTGGCAATTCTCTTTATAGCAGCTTTACTATACTGCAGCGTGAAGATGACATGCACGCTGTGATCTTACGCTATCAGTCAAAAGAAGATTACATTGGATCTAATGAAGATATTCCTGAAACAGATGAAGAAGATGATGAATTTACACCAGATGTGTGCATCAGATCAGAGTTTCTGGGGGCACGACGTCTGATGATTGTCTTGAGCGGATATAATGAGGAGGAAAATTAAATGATTATGGAACGAGAGTATGAAGAGCTATTCCAGGGATGTGGAGAAGAAACAGTTCCTGTTAAAGATGGCAGAAAAGCAGATGGCTGCTATAAGAAGCATGTAGTCAGTTCGTCCATGTATTTTCAAAATATAAAGAGTTTTTGCGAAGATAAGCAGATACAGGTTCCTGCTTTTTTTGCCACGGCCTTTGCTCTTGCTTTAAAATCCTATACCGCATCGGAGGGAGCTTTTTTTCCATGCGTAAGCCTGGGGAAAAAGGCAGCAGTATGGTTAAAACTTGATGGAAAAGAAACAGTACTATCTGAAATTGGTCGTTGTGAGAAGTTTTTGGATATAGCCATGACAATGGATGACTACAGCTATGAGAAAATAGCAGCGGCTTATAATCTTTCAGATACAGTATGCCTTGACCTTGATGGAAATGCTGATGTTTGCAGTCAGTCACTTCTTTTACTTCACGTGAAGACTTCTGATGATGGCATAAGCTATGAATGTGTTTATGAATCAGGTGCCTTTATGGAATATACCATCAAAGGCATTGTTCATATGATGGACACCATCACTGGTGAGTTCCTGACAAAAGAGCTTTTAGGCAATGTATGTATTACAACTAATGAAGATGAAGAGAAGATTCTGAATTTATATGATACTTCATTTTCTTATGAATATAAGCCGGGATACCGTCATCTTCAGGATTCTGCCGGGAAATATCCTGACAGGAAAGCGCTTGTTGCAATCGACAGGACTCTCACCTATAAAGAACTCAACGAAGAAGCCAATGCCCTGGGCCATGTGCTTCGGGATAACGGTGCTGACATAGAGAGTAAGATTGCGGTTATTGCAGACAGGAACAGCTATGGCTATGTTATGAGGGAAGGTGCATTAAAGAGTGGCGGCGCCTTTATGCCAATAGATCCGGAATATCCAGAAGAGAGAATAATGTATATCCTCGAGAATTCAGGTTGTAAGATCCTTGTCACCACAAGAGAGATAATGGACAGGCGAAGCGACCTGATGACAAGCCTTGAAACAGCAGGAATTACAGTTATAGACGTAACAAAAGCTGTAAAAGAGGGCAGCAGGGATAACCTGAACATCGATGTTCCAGGAGATGCCCTTGCCTATGTCATTTACACCTCGGGCTCTACCGGAAAGCCTAAGGGCGTGATGATAGAGAATAAAAATCTGGCGAACTTCGTTGATGACAACATACACAACAAGGAAGCCAGAGTATTTACAAGGTTTGGAGAAGTAACACTGGCCATAGCTGCGTTTACTTTTGACGTGTCCGTTCTTGAGGAGTTCGTTCCGCTTGGTCACGGACAGACAGTGGTTCTTGCCACAATGGATCAGATCATGGATGCTCAGCAGATGAAGGAACTGATCCTTAATAACAACGTTACAGCCATGACCTGTACACCTACATATATGCTTAATCTCACAGAGATTGAGTCTTTTGCTCCTGCTATCAGGAACCTGAGGAATATAGATGTAGGTTCAGAGGCATTTCCTCCGGTGCTCTATGAAAAGCTTTCTGCAATCAATCCGGATCTTTATATAGATAACAGCTACGGTCCTACCGAATGCAGTGTTACCAGTACCTTTAAGGAGCTTCACAGCGCAGAGGACATCACAATCGGATATCCTCTGTCAAATGTGAAGATAGCCACCTTAGACAGAGAAGGACGACTTCAGGTGCCTGGAGCTCTTGGTGAACTTGTGATCATGGGTGCCGGCGTAGGAAGAGGCTATGTCGGAAGAGAAGACCTTAATAAGAGAAATTTCATAACACTCCTTGGACTTCCTGCCTACAGAAGCGGAGATCTTGTGCGAATAAAAGAGGATGGCGACGTAGAGTTCCATGGCAGGATTGATAATCAGGTTAAGCTTCGCGGACTACGTGTAGAGCTGGGCGAGATTGAGAGCGTCCTTGGAAATTACCCGGGAGTAAGAAGCTGCATAGTAATTGTTGCAAAGGGTGAGACTGATTACCTGGCTGCATACTTTACTGCAGACGAGAAGGTGGATATAAAGAGCCTTAAGGAGCACCTTTCATCCTATCTTACATCATACATGGTTCCACAGGCTTATCTGCAGCTTGATGAGATGCCAATGAATCTTTCAGGTAAGATTGATAAGAAAGCTCTCCCGGCAGCTGTCATGATGGAGGATGAGATCATACCACCTGAGAATGAGACTCAGGAAAAGATCCTGGAAGTAATAAAGAAGGTGATCGGCGATGTGCCCGTTGGCATCACATCAGATCTCTTTTCCTATGGTCTTTCATCTGTAGGATGTATAAAGCTGTGTGCCCTGCTGTCAGAGCAGTTTGGAAAGAACATAAAGGTTTCGGATATATTTGAGAATGCAACTGCACAGGCTATCGAAAGGTTCCTTGCTGAAAGTGAGGGAACTGGTGATTATTCCCTCAGGGAAGAGTATCCTCTTTCCATGACTCAGGCGGGAATATATATTGAATGCGTACGTTACCCTGAGAGTAATGCTTATAACATTCCTGAGCTGATTAAGCTTGGCAATGGTGTAGATACCTCAAAACTTGCAGATGCTGTAAACAAAGCAGTGGCAGCTCATCCATATCTTTTCATGGAGCCTGTAAAAGACAAGGACGGAACTGTTTACGCCAAAAGAAGGGATGAACTGACCTATGAGACACAGATAATAAAAACTCATAGCATTCCTTCCGATGACGAGCTGGTACGCCCATTTGCTCTTGATTCCGGAGAGGTGCTTTTTCGCGCAGAAGTATATGAGACAGAAGAAGGTAATTATTTATTCCTGGATACTCATCACATCGTAAGTGATGGTGAATCTCTGGCTATTTTGCAAAGAGATATAAACAGAGCCTATAGAGGTGAGGAAATAGAAAAAGAAAAATACACAGGGTATGAGTATGCCCTTGATGAGAAAAATGCCAGAGAAAGCGATCAGCTTGGCAGGGCAAAAGCATGGTACGATAGCTACTTTGCTGGCTGCGGAGGTGAAACCTGCCCTGTAAAGGATGGAGATAAGGGTGATATCCATGTAGGGAATATGGAGATCACAGGCAAAGTTAATGCGTCAAAGATAAGACGTTTTTGCGATGATGAAAACATCACTCTTAACGCATTCTTTACCACAGCCTTCGGAATTGCACTTAAATCCTTTACATGTTCCGAGAATGCATTATTTTCAACAATTTATAACGGAAGAAATGACGCCAGGCTTGAAAATAGCGTGACCATGCTCGTTAAGACCTTCCCTGTTTATGTTGAGGCAAGCCCGGAAAAAGATGTTCTTAGCACCATAAGGGATTGTCAGAGATTTCTTTTATCTGCTATGTCAAATGATATCTATAGCTTTGCAGAGATAAAGAAGGCCTATGGCATAGCAGCTGACATTTTCTTTGCATATCAGGGAGAAAGCGACAGGCATATATTCATCGGTGGCGAGGAAGCAGAACTTTTCGAACTAAGCGGCTCAAGAGCCAAGGCGGATCTTGGTTTTGATGTTGTTCTGGACGGGGAGACAATTTACTACGAGCTTGAGTATGATCCTGCTGTTTATTCGGAGTATACAGTAAGAAGCCTTGCCCATATGATGGACAGAGTGGTAGCTGAGCTCATTCGTGTTACATGGGTAAAAGACATTGTGCTTACTGATGAGGAAGACATCAATAAGCTTCAGAACCTTCACGACAGTTCATTCCCTGTTAAGGAGAGGCCTGCATACCGTCTTCTTCAGGACTCTGCGGATAAGGCTCCTGAGAAGAAGGCGCTTGTGGCAAAAGACAGGACTCTTACCTATAAGGAACTGAATGAGGAAGCCAACGCATTGGGTCATGTCCTTAGACAGAAGGGCGCAGAAGCTGAAAGCATTATTGCTGTTATGGCTCACAGGGACAGCTATGCCTACGTTATGAGACAGGGTGTACTTAAGAGCGGCGGAGCTTTCCTGCCCATAGACCCTGAATATCCAGAGGAGAGAATACGTTTTATCCTCGAGGATTCAGGAGCCAGGATCTTAGTCACAAAGAGAGAGATTCTGGAAAGCCGCAGGGAGATGTTTGATAGCTTTGCCGCTGGAGGTATCGAGCTAATAAGTGTAGAGGATGCAGTAAAAGAAGGAAGTCGTGATAACCTGAACGCAGAGGTTCCCTATGAAGCCCTCGCTTATGTCATCTATACATCAGGTTCCACAGGAAAACCTAAGGGCGTTATGCTCACCAATAAGAATCTTGTGAATTTCGTGGATGACAATGAAAAGAACCATGAAATACTCGGCTATACAAGAAGAGGCCATGTCAGCCTTGCCATAGCAGCACTGACATTTGATTTCTCCATCATGGAGGAGTTTGTTCCTATTGCCAACGACATGACAGTGGTACTTGCAACCCATGAAGATATCATGAATCCTTTGATGCTTGGAAAGCTTATGACTGATAACAAGGTTGATGTCATGAGCTGCACACCAAGCTATCTGATGAACATGCTGGATATGGGCGAATTTACGGATGTCTTTACTGATGCAGTGAAGGCACTTAGAAGCGTTGACATGGGAGCAGAGGCATTCCCTCCTTCCCTCTTCGAAAAGCTTAAGGCTATAAACCCTGATATCTGCATTATGAACGGTTATGGTCCTACCGAGGCAACCATAAGCTGTACAATGCAGATCATTGAAGATACAGATAACATCACCATCGGAATACCCAATGTAAATGTTCATGTTGCAACCGTTGACAGGGATGTGAGGCTCCAGGGACTCGGCGCACTGGGCGAACTTGTCATCATGGGTGATGGTGTAGGCCGCGGCTACATTGGAAGAGATGATCTTACCAAAAAGAACTTTATAAAGCTTCTTGGTATGCCTGCCTATAGGAGTGGTGACCTTGTACGAATCAAGGAAAATGGTGATATCGAATATCACGGGCGAATCGACAATCAGGTCAAACTGCGAGGCCTTCGTGTTGAGCTGGGAGAGATAGAGAACGTAATTGGCACCTATCCTGGAATCAAATCCACTATTGTCATCGTCATAAAGAAAGAAACAGAGTATCTGGCTGCTTACTTTACTGCGGACAATAAGATAGACATTGAGGACCTGAAGGCACATCTTTCATCGCAGCTTACTGCATATATGGTTCCACAGGCCTTTATGCAGCTGGATGAGATGCCACTTACAGCAAACGGTAAGATCGATAAGAAGGCACTGCCTGAACCCGGCATGGAGCAAGAGGAGATAACGCCTCCGGAGAATGACAGGCAGAAGACTATTGTTGAGATGGTCAAAGGAGTAATCGGAGAGATTCCTATAGGTATCACCACAGATCTTTTCGCCGCAGGTCTGTCATCATTGGGATGCATTAAGCTATGCACGCTACTGATGAATGAGTATGGTGTAAACATCACAATTGCTCAGCTGTTTGATAATAAAACAATAAAGGATATAGAGAAGCTGCTTGATGCAGATGAGAATGATGAAGAGTTTGAACGCAGGGATACATATCCGCTGTCTATGACTCAGATGGGAATATTTGTCGAGAGTATCCATTTCAAAGACACCACTGTTTACAACATTCCACTCCTGTATGAACTTGACAGTGAAATACAGATGGACAGACTGCGCCTTGCTGTAGAAAAGACCCTTAAGGCTCATCCGTACCTGTCCATGACCTTGGGACGAAATGAAGAAGGCGATGTTTATGCAGTAAGAAGCGATGAGATAAAGGCGCAGATCACCGAGGGATCGACTCTGCCTTCCAATGAAGAACTGATCCGTCCATTTGATCTGACCTCCGGTGAGCCTCTCTGCAGGATTGGTCTGTATGATACAGGGGCAGGAAAATATCTTTTCACAGACACTCATCACATCTTAAGTGACGGTGAATCCCTCAGGATACTGGTGGAGGACATTGACAGGGCGTATAGAGGAGAAGAGCCTGAGAGTGAGATGTTTACTGGCTTTGAGTCGGCTCTTTTTGAGGAAAGACAGAGAAAATCTGACAGACTCGATAAGGCGAAAGAGTGGTATGACAGTCTCCTTAGCGATTGCAAAAAGGTTACTCTTCCTCCAAAGGAAAGCGATGAAAAGCGCACCGGAAGTGGAGAATTAGTTCTTACCGGAGAAATCTCTGCAGAGGAGATACGTGTATTCTGCGAGAAAAATCGTATTAGTCTTAACGCATTCTTTACCACCGCTATGGGGCTTTCACTTCAGGCCTGCGCCGGTGCAGATAAAGCTGTATTTGCGACTATTTATAATGGTCGAAACGACAACAGGTTAGGTCGTAGTATAGGAATGTTCGTCAAGACTATTCCGGTATGTATCAAAGCGCATCCTGAAATGAATATAGTAAAGGCAATAGGTGAATGCCAGAGCATGCTGGTAAACGACATGGCCTATGACATCTTCAGTTTTGCTGAAATATGCAGCACCTATGGCCTTGGCTCAGATGTTCTGTTTGCATATCAGGGTGATTCAGACAAAGATGACAAAGTCCTGATCGGTGGAAAAGAGGCTAAAGAAAATGAATTGTCCACGGTTGATTCCCAGTCCAAGTCTCCTTTCGGCCTCGATGTATACTTAAGGGAAGGCAGAGTTATCTATGAATTTGAGTATGATCCTGCTATGTATGGAAACGCCACAATGGAGAGCTTCTACAGACTCATGGAGGCTGTGACAAGAGGCCTTTTGACTGGCAATACTATTGGAGACGTGCTTTCTATACCACAGGTAAAAGAGCTTTCGGCTAAATCTTCAATAAAGCAGGAGGAGGCAAATGGCAGTGTTCCTGCAAAATCAGAGAAAGAGGAAGAGAAGTCCGCAATTGCCAGACCATCAAAGCAGCTTGAAGTCATCAAAGAGCAGTTCCTGGAGATATATAGGAAAGTCCTTAAGAACGATAATATCGGACCTGATGACAACTTCTTTGAACATGGTGGAACCTCTCTTTTGGCTGCAAAAGTAATGATGGCAATAACAGTCAAGGATTATCCTGTGGTCTATCAGGATATATTTGATGAGCCCACAGCATCAAGACTGGCAAGTCATATTTTTGCTAAGGTATCAGAGCAGTGGAATGAAGCAAATGAGCCGGAGCATGTAGATTGTACTGTAAATGACAATAAGTCTTCTGAAGCTGACCATGAAAAATCACTGTCCCATAACAAGCCGGAGTATCTGGATAATATCAGAAGCAAGAGCCTTGGAACGGTTCTTTTGACAGGTGCTACGGGATTTTTGGGAATACATGTACTGAAGGAACTGATGGATAGCGGAGTATCGAAGGTATACTGCCTGCTTCGTGGTGGTAAGATTGGTGCAGAAAACAGGCTCAGACAGGAATACTTCTACTACTTTGATGAGCTTAATGAAGAGCTCTTTGGAAAACAGATTATTGCCATTGAAGGGGATATTACAAATAAAGAGAACGTTCAAAGCCTGGAAGAATATGACATTGATACGGTGATCAACTGCGCAGCATCTGTTAAACATTTTGCGGAGCTGAATTTCCTGAAGAATATAAATGTCTTCTCAGTTGCTAATCTCGTGGATCTGTGTCTTAAAAAGAATAGCCGTCTTGTGCATATATCAACGGTATCAGTCTGCGGAGAAAGAAATGTGGACGCTGAGGGCGAAACCATTCTAAGGGAAAATAACTTCGACATCGGCCAGCAGGTAGAAAGTAACGGATATGTATATTCCAAATATCTGGCTGAAAAGCTTATACTTGATGCCATAGAAGAAAAAGGACTGGATGCGAAGATCATCAGAATGGGCAATCTCACCAGCAGATACAAAGATGGCGAGTTCCAGATTAACTTTAATACAAATAACTTCATGAATACACTAAAGGCCTACGTGGTGCTTGGGTGCTTCCCTGTGCAGGAGATGGATGAAAGGGATGAATTCTCTCCAATCGACGAAGTCGCCAGGGCAACAGTGCTGCTGGCAGGGACAAACAGTGAGTTTACGGTGTTCCATGCATATAATTCACATACTGTTGAAATGGGCGATCTCGTGCTGGCACTTAATAATAGTGGACTGAAGGTGGATGTTGTTGATGAAAAAGAATTTAATGACAGGCTGAACAGAGCTCTTTTGGATGACAAGATCAATAGCTTCGTGTCACCGCTGGTAAATTATAAGACCGATAACGATGAGAATATCATCGAAAATGATGTAGATAATCGATTTACGATCAAAGCGCTTTACAGGCTGGGCTTCCACTGGCATATAACGGACAAGGAGTACATCTATAGTGTGATTAAGATGTTAGAGACACTTGGGTTCTTTGAAATTTCATAACAAAAAACTCTTGTGCTTTAAATCGACAAAGTGTATAATTGTATACAATATTGATGCTCACATATTTATAGGAGGAAGTTAAGCTATGTCATACGTTGATGAAGTCTACAATTATGTTGTGGAAAAGAATCCAGCTCAGCCTGAGTTCCATCAGGCAGTTAAGGAAGTGCTTGAGTCACTTCGTGTTGTTATTGAAGCAAATGAAGAGGAATATCGTAAGGACGCTCTCCTTGAGAGACTTGTAACTCCTGAGAGACAGATTCTCTTCAGAGTACCATGGGTTGATGATAAGGGCCAGGTACAGGTTAACAATGGTTTCCGTGTACAGTTCAATTCAGCAATCGGACCATACAAGGGAGGACTTCGTTTCCATCCTTCAGTAAACCTTGGTATCATCAAGTTCCTTGGTTTCGAGCAGATCTTCAAGAACTCTCTTACAAGCCTTCCAATCGGTGGTGGTAAGGGCGGCAGTGACTTCGACCCTAAGGGCAAGTCAGACAGAGAAGTAATGGCATTCTGCCAGAGCTTCATGACAGAGCTTTACAGACATATCGGCGCTGATACAGACGTACCTGCAGGAGATATCGGTGTAGGCGGACGTGAGATCGGCTATCTCTTTGGACAATACAAGAGAATCAGAGATTCTTATGAAGGCGTTCTTACAGGTAAGGGCCTTACATACGGCGGATCACTGGCTCGTACACAGGCTACAGGATATGGTCTTCTTTACCTTACAGAGGAGCTGCTTAAGTGCAACGGCTCTGACATCAAGGGCAAGACAGTAGTTGTATCCGGAGCTGGTAACGTTGCTATCTATGCTATCGAGAAGGCTCAGCAGCTCGGTGCAAAGCCTGTTACATGTTCTGATTCAACAGGATGGATCTATGATCCTGAAGGAATTGATGTTGCACTTCTTAAGGAAATCAAAGAGGTTAAGAGAGCTCGTCTTACAGAGTATGCTGCTGCAAGACCTTCAGCTGAGTACCACGAGGGCAGAGGCGTATGGAGCATCAAGTGTGATGTTGCTCTTCCTTGCGCAACTCAGAACGAGCTTGATCTTGAGGATGCTAAGCAGCTTGTTGCCAACGGCGTTCAGGCTGTATGTGAGGGCGCTAACATGCCTACAACAATCGAGGCTACAGAGTACTTACAGCAGAACAAGGTTATGTTCGTAGGTGGTAAGGCTGCTAATGCAGGTGGTGTTGCTACATCAGCTCTTGAGATGAGTCAGAACTCTGAGAGACTGTCATGGTCCTTTGAAGAGGTTGATGCTAAGCTCAAGCAGATCATGGTTAATATCTACCACAACATTGACGATGCTGCCAAGAAGTATGGACAGGAAGGCAACTATGTTGCAGGTGCCAATATTGCCGGCTTCCTTAAGGTTGCTGAGGCTATGAAGGCTCAGGGTATTGTTTAATAAATAATCAGATAACAAGAGGCCTCCGGTGTGAACCCAATGTCATTAAGTTAGCATTGTAACACGAGGGAAAAGTTTTAAAGAGGATGTTGGAATTGTTCCAGCATCCTCTTTTTCCATGGTTATTTACACAACAAATAGACGGATGGAAATCCGCCTGCTGAGCACGTGTAAAATCCATAGCTTTATGCTACTCTATATAGGAAACCTCTAAAGATTCTTGCAGACGGGTATCTATCTCGATGCCGGTCTGGTCTAATGGGTACAAGATTTCTTGATATGATGGTTTCCAAATCAGGTGGCGATGTAATACCGCGGTAATACTTTCTGCACATATGAGCAGCGACCGAGAAGTTAGCTTTATATGTATATTTCCTACTTTGCTTTTTCTTAATGACTACGTGCGAGGTAATCATTTCCGCAAAGTTATACATTATCAAATGTGCGTAGATATCCTGTTGTATGCATTCCACCTTTTTTGAATGGAAATCAAGCATTCCCATAGTATATTTCAGATCTCTGAAAGATGTTTCAATTCCCCACCTCAATGAATACAACCTTTTTATTTCTTCTGCCGGATACTTATCTGTGGGAAGATTAGTTATGATTGTTTCATAAGTGTCGTTAGATATAGGAAATCTCACGATTCTGAATGATAGTTTATAGAATCTGACCGGATCTATTTTCCGACTTTTGGGCGGAAGGTAATCAAAAACCACGTCACTCGGGATCCACCTATAATGGTTCCTGTCTTTTATCAATTCCTTCACTTCATTTGTCTGTTTTCGCGTGAGATTGAGTTCAAAACTGACATCATAGAACTCCTCATTTGGTAATGACAATCCTTGTTTGATACCATAGTCTCCATCTTTGATACGAAACAGAAAATACCATCCTTTTTCCTGAACGTGAGCAAGGTTGTTGTAGCTTTCATATCCCCTATCAGCCATCAAAAGAGCACTACGCAGCAAAGAACGGTCAACCATCTCTATAAGAGCAAAATGTTCATTGGCAGACTTAACCTTTTGAATAATTGCATCCTGATAGATTTGATGATTGAGGTTATACAAAGCATTCAGATGCAAAAGATTATAGGGTTTCTGGCCGTTTGAGCCGGGCAGAAAGGAATCCACGTCATCTGGATTGGTTGGGATTTGAATTTTTGAACCATCTACAGCCAGTACAGGTAGTTCATCCTCAAAAGAATCACAAAGCTTTTTTGAAAAGAGGCGAAATACTGCTTCAAAAGCTTCTACAGTTATCTTGCATCGTTGTTGACAAAAAGCAGATGAAGTTGGAGTCTCTGGACTATCATTAAAGAGATCCAGCAATTCATTTGTAAGACTGCCGCTTCCCATACCTATTATTCCTGAAATAACCTTTTCCATAGTCAGTTTTCTTTTTCTAGAGAAGTTTCTTTCTGCATCGATGCAGAAAGACTTGGCGTTCGCTGCAACTGTTTTAATCTGAGACATCAAAAGATTCTTTACCATTTGTGGTTTCATGTGCACCTCCTTGAAATCGAGAATTATGCTTACAATTTCAAGGGCCGCTTTCGCTACCTCTAAAATATAATCAGTAGCGAAAGCGGCCGCACTTTTCAGTCCTGCTGTCAACTATTTTTTTCAGAAAAAAAGACCCCTATACCATTTCTGGTATAAGAGTCTTATTGTCGTCACACTTAACTTAATGACATTGATCGTGTGACCGGGGGATCTCTACTCGCCCTGTATTCGATTGTCAGACCTCTTTGAAGGCCT
>JAEEGK010012938.1_pt1 | contig 18885 bp, 23 predicted proteins | sample 8958771 | NCBI WGS metagenome assembly JAEEGK01 (sample SAMN16246547, study PRJNA631951) | gut metagenome | biome: gut microbiome; feature: rumen; material: SC-attached | host: Bos | place: Iran: Karaj | collected 2018-10
CTGAGGGACATTCTGGACGTCTCCGAGGCCGAGGAGCATTGCGACCAGATTATTCTGCTGCATCCGCTCAACCTTCTCTGCAGGAATTTCAAGATAATCCTTCCCTTTGGCTACCGCTGCAACGACAGGCAGTACGGGGAGCAGGTCATCAATGCCGTCCTGGACGACGAGCACGACTACTTCAAAAAGGCCACGGCGCCGTTCAAGGAAGAAACGGATACCGCCCCGGACAGTCCCATGCTTGAATGGTATCCAGGAGAAGCCGAGGACGAATGGCTCTTTGAATTCCTGGACTCAGAAGGCATGGGATGGACCTTGATACTTGATCCTCATTCGGAAGATGACTCGGATTACTATCAAATCAGCGTCCAGAGCTGGGCCGGCGAAGAAACCGTCTTTCCCAGATATGACGGCATCACCGACATAGACCACCTGAAGGCAATAGCCTTGGATATTGCCCGCGAGCAATTCCCCGAAGTCGAAATCTCGGAAAAGAAATAAAATTGTAACTTTGTAGATATGACCCAGTACATCGCAGACGAAGCCCACTTCAAGGAAGTAATTGCCCGCGTCCCCAACGTGAAGCAGTACCTCTGGATAGGCACCGCAGACATCAAGGACCTCTACGTCGGTGAGCGTCCGTTCCTCGGCGTGCTGGCCGACCTTGTGAGCAAAGGCCGCGACGTGCGCCTCATTCACGCCAAGGAGCCCGGCCCCAACTTCCGCGAAGACTTCGATCGCTATCCGGTCCTCTTCACAGGCCTGGAACGTCTCCTCTGCCCGAGGGTCCACTTCAAGATAATCATCTTCGACCTCAAGCTCGCCTACATCGGCTCCGCCAACCTCACCGGCGCAGGCCTCGGAATGAAGAGCTCCCGTACCCGCAACTTCGAGGCCGGCATCCTCACCGACGACCCCGACCTCGTCGATGCCACAATCAACCAATTCGACGCCGTCTGGGCCGGCTTCAAGTGCAAAGACTGCGGGCGGAAAGAATTCTGCCCGGATCCTATAACAAGATGATGATATAATAATCTAGCAAATGAAGGATTCGTTTATTTCAAATTTCGGTGCCGAACTTATGCCGCTTTACCAACAACTTGAAGAAGAAGTTTCGGCAATTATTAAAGGCGGCAACCATAAGTTTGTTGCTCAATGGGGGAGACATTATCCTTACAATAATAATCAGGGGTTACTATTTGTTGGTAGGGCAACGAATACATGGCGAAATATTAATACCGCAATAAACGACATATTTGGCCCCCCCGATAATGATGTGACTTTGTTCAATAGAGACGATCAAATGAACTGGGTATACCGAGATTGGCAGAGCTATGCACACCGATCCGCGTTCTGGAGAGTCATATTAGGTGTTGCCAGAAAGTATTATCCCATTGACCAAGCACTTGAATATGTTGCATGGTCAAATATCTGCAAAATACAAGCAGCAAATGGGAAGAATCCATATGGACATCTTTTCGATAAACAAATAGGAATCTGCAATTCGATATCTGCTGTTGAATTAAAGTATCTTTCTCCAAGGTTTGTCATCTTATTTACCGGAGGCTATGGAGAAAGAGAATTCCTTTCATTTTTATCTGGTGGATATATGCCAAATCCACTTGAGACATATACATGGTGTGGCTTCCCAATAGATGTCTATGAGATAAATGGAATCTTATTTTTATGTACAGAGCATCCCATGCGTAAGCCGGAAAGCCCACATATAGAATGTCTCTCCACCATTATCAATAAGTATTGGTAGATGCTTCGCCCATATCAAATACATCTTATCTTCGCTTTCGCCGACGCCCACGATCCGGTCTTCAACCAGAATCCAGAACACTGGTGACTAGGTATCCCCGAATAGATAACCGCCACTTTTTGGCATTTTCATTCTCTACCTTTGCATCATAAATCAAACAAACTAAAAAAATGGAACCAGTGTACAAGCAACCAAAGTTATCCAGGGAAGACGTCCTTGCCGAATACGCTAAAACCGGCCTCAGCCCACTCTATGCTGAAATCTATTGGAAGCACTATTCATCAATTTACGATGAGCTTGACGGCTCCGACGACGATTCCGACTGGGCCTTGGAGTCTGCCCGATATGGTCTTGAATGGTACATCCGTTATAAAGAAATTGGCCACCCGGACAGCTGGTGCGAAGAAGCTTTCCATTATGGAAGTGGCTCCTGGTATGTAGAGTTTACGCTCGAAAACATGGCGGAGTGTCTCTATGAAACATATTTGAAGCATCGTATTAATCCAGAGAGCCGTTCTCAAGCTGAAGAAGAACTCCATCGCCATTGCGACTACATTGCCCGGACTTTCGGGAAAAGTCCTGTATTTATGCGCTTATTCAGAGAATGGTACGAAGGCGGCAGCGGCGGTCGTGACCTTATAGAAGAGTTTGAACGAATGGAGTCTCTCTATAATGAGGCCATTGCCAAGGGGAAGGATGACGACTTCGCATATTTCTACGCCACATGGCCAGGACGGGAAGCTTGGCACCTGGCAGAAGTGCGGGAATCGCTCCAGAAAGACGGATGGGACGAAGACTATGTGGGCATGTATCTGCATCAATACGAAGAGGGCCTGTTAACTGATGGTCGCAAACGCCAGAATCCGGCTGTTCCCACGTTCTGGGAAGAAGAAGTTATTGCCTATATGAGAGGATGGGACTATGCCAGAAAACATCAACACCCGCACGAGTTCATTAAGATGTTTCAAAATGTCTTTCTAAATCTTGCATATAAAGACTCAAACGCCCCTACCGCCATCGATGACGATGCTGTAATCGAAGAGATGAAGGCTAGCTATACCGAGGATGCTCTCAAAGAAGTAAACCTTTGCTGATACGCCATATAATGACTGTCGAGTATAAGGGCCATAAGATCTTCGCTTTTTCCGACACTTACGGGGTGGTATCTCGAGGAGTTGTATAACACGTTGCATTAGACCATTCTGGGGAACTATGGCTTCAGAATGATCCATTCACCGCCCTTGTCTCCTCCTTTGCGTTGGATTCTTCCACCTTCACGAAGTTTCCGGACGGCTTTATAAATGGTATTCTCATTCAGGCCGCATTCTTCAGCGAGTTCAGCAGTAGTAATACGAGGGTTGGCAGTAATAAGACGCAGAACTTTCTCCTCCGTTTTCTCCTTACTTTTCTCCTTACTTTCTCCTGATTGTTCGATAGAAACTTGTTTCTTCTTCCAGAGGGTTGTGGTAAAAAGCCTTCGGTCTTGTATTCAGCTGGCGGGAAACCGTCTGCTGACAAGAGTTGACCAATGCGTGGAATGCCGGTGCCAACACTTTCGACGAGGTGCATCCGGGTAAACATCTGGAAGATGAGCGGGTTCCTGGAACGGCTGCGGTGACCGAAGTCTGCAGCAACATAGGGCAACAGGCCGCCGAGGTTGGATAATTCGAGGCGGTCGTCGTAGAGTTGCACCATGATCTTCGCGCCGTTGTCGAAGTAGTCGCGGTGGCATATGGCGTTGGTAAGGGCTTCTTTGATAGCGTCGAGGGGCAGTTCCCATATCTCCTGGCGCGGGTCGAAGCCGTGCATGACATATTCCACGGCGAGGTATTGCTTAATCCAGGCGGTTGCGTTGTTGTATTGCGAGAGAAGCGGACCTTCAAATATCTTGGAGTCGATAATATGCACGTTCTCGGTCCCTTTGAAACGGACACAATGGATGACGGCGTTGATGAACCGTTTGCCGCAGGCATCGGAGAAGAGCATCGGGACAGCGTTGGTTATCTCGCCTTTGTCGGTAAGAAGGCCAAGGTTGGTTATGAGTTCGCAGCTGGATGAATCCGATTGGAGTCCTGCTTGACGTTTGAAATCACGGACGGCTTCTTCGGAGATATCTTCCCATTTGAACCAGGAGCAAACGCCCATGTCGAAGTTGAGCTTTCCGGCGTCGTCGAAGATCTTGCGGACGTCGGCTGGTTGCGGAGTTTCTGGGAGTTTGCTCCACGGCGGATGTGGACTGCACCGGAACAGAAGTAGGGTTTGTCATCCCCTTCCTTAACTTCCATAATCCAAACTTCGTGGCCGGAGACGGTGAGCGGGTAGATGTCGCACTCGACCTGGGGCTCGATCTGATCGACAGAATCCCGCAGGGCGGAACGCTTGCTGTTGTTGATAGTGAAGCCTTCGGTGAACCGACTATTGTTATCAACGCCGATAATAATGTATCCACCGGTCGCATTGGCAAGGGCACAGACTTCCTCGCTGAGTTCCCTTACCTTCGAGGGGACTTCACGCTTGAGTTCTACGTGTTGCCCTTCTCCTTGGGTGATCAGTTCCAATGCTATATTCTCGTCAATCATGGCCGTGCGGTTTAGATGACAAATATACAGATTCCGCGTAACATTTCCTGCGCAGGCATGGAACCTTGAATTATGAAGAAAAAACTTATTTTGATATTAGTTATGCCGACTGCTAAGATTTGGCAACCCTGCACAGTACTTTTGCCACACCACACCAATCGGATACTCTTATGAAAAAGGAATTCTGGCGCAAAGCACCCCAATGCGCAAAATGTCAGTTTCATTGCCCGGAAGGCACACGACCGAACTCTATTGACCCTACAACAGTATGGAAGGAGGCTTGTTGCTGTAGCGGTTATTCCTTTTGGCCTGAATTAGAAGAAGCCGAGATTTGCTTCGATTTTAAGACCGAAGGACAAAACTCTTCTTCTAAAGATAAAGCAGAGAAGGAGCAGTGGGCGAAGCAGCATTTATGCGTTAATTGCGCTTTCTATGAGACTAATGGTCTTTCCGCCTATGTCCCTCTTTGTTTTAAGGACGAAGACCAAGATGTCCCTCTTAGTGGGAATAAAGAAGCCGCAAAAAGGCTGGAATGGATGCAAGAAAGAAGGTGTCGTGGATATGTGCATGTAAAAGAGAAAGATCTCAACTGTTTCTGCTCCTCTTTCTTAAGTCTGAACCAATGGGCAGAAGTTCAGGCGTGCCCTCCTTGCAGTGAAGAAAAAGCTCGAAAATGGAGAGAGTTCACGGCATTAAATACTGCGGGAATACACGCAAAATAAAACCACATTGTGTTTGTAGAATACAAAGGCCAAATACATCACGTATGGAGACCTTCGCTACGAGACATTCACTGAAGACCTTCGTACGTTCATGGACGGCAAACTACAACAATACATCAACTCATAAAATCATTTCAGAATGGAACTAAATATTACCGAACGCGGCATCCCCAGTGGATTTCCTTCACTCGACAGAATTACCGATGGCTGGCAAAAGTCAAACTTAATAGTCATCGCATCCAGGCCGTCAGTTGGCAAAACTGCTTTTGCCCTGTACACAGCCCGCAACGCGGCAGTTGAGCACAACATCCCCGTTGCTTTCTTCTCCGTGGAAATGTCATCCGCGCAACTCTCAAAGCGATTGATTATTCAGGAAACCAAACTAAGTAAAGAAGGGAAAAATGGATTCAGGGACATCTACATGACAGAATGGCGGCAACTGCAAGGAAAACTCGAGAAGCTATCCAAAGCTCCTCTATACATTGATGACACGCCAGGGCTTTCGGTCAAGGACTTTCACGAAAAAGCGAAGCAATTGGTTGATGAACAAGGTGTAAAGATGATTCTTGTTGACTACCTTCAGCTAATGCGAGGCCCTGAAGAGTTCCGTGGTCAACGAGAACAAGAAGTTGCATACATAGCAAGAGCCCTCAAATCTATTGCAAAAGAACTGAACGTTCCGGTTATTGCACTCACGCAACTGTCAAGGAAAGCTATAAATGCCAGAACAGGAAGACCGGAGTTGAAAGACATCCGTGAATCAGTATCAATCGAGGAAACTGCTGATCTAGTCATATTAATCCATCGGCCGGATATAGTCGAGGCCATTGAAGATCCTTCTAATCGTGAAAGGGCGGAGTTCATCATAGCGAAAAACCTGAACGGCAATCTGGATGAGGTCCCCATGCTGTTCAAGGCCGAAAAATTTCAATTCGAAGAAATAGACATGCCCTTCAAACAAGAGAAAACAAATGACGAGCCGCAGAGAAAAATCCAAATCAATTCGCATCTTAATCCATTGTTCTCATTCGAGAATTATTCAGTTGCAGAAAGCAATGCGGATCCGGTACAAGCAGCTAAGGATATGGCTTACTCCCAAGAAGCCAGGTTGAATTCTACGCTCCTGCTGGTCGGGGACTATGGTAGCGGCAAAACGCACTTGGTGAATGCAATAGGAAATGCTGCGAAGAAAATGGCCCCGGAGATGATAGTTCTATATGTGTCCGCAGATAGCTTCAAATGTCAGTATATGGATGCAGTTAAGTCGAATCGCTTGTCTGATTTCAAAGCGTTCTATGATAAGGTCGATCTGTTGATTTTGGATAACCTTCAAGATCTTCTTGGCCCGGGGACGCAAAACATTTTCTTCCACATAATGGATGGTATGCAGCAGAAAGGAAAGCGTTTGGTGATTACATCGGCCCGCAATCTGGACGAACTGAAAGATACTTTCGAAGAAAGATTGCTGGAACATATTAGCTGGGGAAAGATCGTAGAGATAAAGAAAAACCAGAAATAACCATGGCTATCAATATCAACACAAAAGAACTTCGTACGCTGCTGGAGAGCACACCGGCAAGCCACAACATCATGTTGTCAGGCAGAACTGCGGCGGAAAGAGTATTGCCCTGACCCTGTAATATCCAGATGACAATCGATTATAAAGGCCAAAGATTCTTCGCTTTTTCCGACACACACGGGATGTATCGGCAGCTTGACATACCCGCAGACGTCGATATTCTCATCTGTGCCGGAGATGCCTGCGAGGGCTTCAATCCGGCCGATCTGGAGGAATTTTTCACCTGGTACGCTGCCATCCCAGCAAAGCTCAGAATCTTTGTACCCGGGAATCACGACCGGATATTCAATGCCAATCCAGACAGAGCCAATAGCCTGATTCCTGATGGTGTTGTCTATTTGGAGAACGAAGGCATCGAGTACGACGGCATCAAATTCTACAGTGTGCCGGCAAGGCCTTACCTGAAGACGAAGCTTGCCATTCCTGAAGACGTTGACTTCCTCATTACTCACGGGCCGGCATACGGCTATCTTGACCGGGGCTTGGGCTGCAAGAATCTCTACCTTTCCATAGCCAGCGCTCGCCCCAAGTACCACATCTTCGGCCACGTCCACGAGGAGGGTCTAAAAAGAAAGGCGATGCTTGGTGGCACCACCTTTCTCAATGTGTCATATTTCGAGGAACTCAGGAAACAATTACTCTCTGAATAACCAATTGAGGATTTCTCTGAATATATCTTTGAATGAATAGTTGCTATTCTGAGGCGGGAAGTTCAGTACAATTCCACGCTGTGGCTCACAGATACCCATTACTTTTGCCCGGTTCATAAGTTGGCCGTATATCTGCCAAAACTCCTTTCCGTGTGGCGCCTGTTTCTTTTTTGCCTTATCAAATTCAGTATAATGGAGATGATGAGCATATTCGTGTATGGCTGTTTCCACTGGATTATACTTATCTCTTTTCCCAGTATGGATGATGATGCGTTTTTTCCCAGGGTAATATGTGCCAAGCCGCTTCTTCGGTTTATCGTTTTTGACTCCAACCGTGAATGAGACCTTACACGGATATATTGACAACAACAGCTTGGAATAGTATTGCTCTTCCTGAGTCATCGCTTATCTGTACTTCTCCAAAATGGAATCCAATTCAGCGGCCGTTGAAACAAGGACTGCTCTATTTTTAGAACCCTCCTGTGGGCCTACAATCCCCGCCGCCTCCAATTGAGACATGACACGGGCGGATTTCGCAAAACCCATCCCAAGCGTTGTCTGAAGGTACGACGTGGATGCTCGGCCTTGATTGAATACAAGCCTGGCCGCCTCTTCAAATCGTTCATCCACGCGCTTCATATCAACGCCGGTGCTTTCTTTCCCTTCTTCTTTCACCTCTGGCAAATAGTAAGGTGTACTGAAAGACTTGTGGTATCCTTTCTGTGCCTCTATCGCTTTCGTCAGTGCCTCAATTTCTGCGCTGGAGATGTAACCACATTGGATTCTCTCTGTTGTGGCGTCAAATGATAGAAGCATATCGCCTTTCCCTATCAGATCCTCAGCTCCCCCCTGATCCAGGATCACCTGGGAATCTGTTAAAGTCTTTGTCTTGAAGGCAATACTCATTGGGAAATTCGCCTTAATCATACCTGAAACAACCTCTCTACGAGGAGTCTGTGTGGCAATAATGAGGTGAATGCCGCAGGCTCGGCCCATCTGCGCCAGGGATATAATCGAGGTCATGATGCTGCGGGCGTGTGCCTTTCCGTCAGGACCTCCCGTGCCCAGTACCAGTTGAGAGTACTCATCGATGATTACCACAATGTATGGCAGGAAGTGATGTCCATTCTGTGGATTCAGTTTGTGTGCATTCCATTTGTCCAGGTATTCCAAGAGATTCGGCGTTCCGGCTATCTCCAGCAAGTGGTAGCGAAGATCCATCTCCTGGCAGAGAGATCTCAATGTTGTATCAGCTGCTTCAGCAGTCTTCACGACAGCCCTGGCTTTTTCATCGTCAGCTGATTCAGAGTCTTGTGTTACGGCCAGGTAGTGGTTAAGAAGGCGTGAGTACCCTCCAAATTCCGTTTTCTTGGGGTCAATGAACACAAGTTTCAATTCGGTCGGCCGTTTGGCGTAGAGCAAAGAGGTCACAATAACATTCAGTCCAACAGACTTTCCCTGCTTGGTAGCACCGGCCACCAATAGGTGCGGAGCGTCCGCCAAATCGAACACTTTAATGTCGCCGGTGATCTTTTTTCCGATGGCAATAGGCAACTCGGCATTGCTGGTCTGGAACTCTTTGGAAGAGACGAGCTCCCTTACTGAAACGGCAGAGCGCTGAAGGTTCGCCACCTCCAGACCCACACAGTCGTTCAGTTTGTATGCCATCATACTTTCCGCCTTAAGCGCAACGGACACATCGTCGGCCAAGCTACGAATAGCCGCCACTTTCACACCCTTTGCGGGATAAACCTTGTATAGCGTGACCGTCGGGCCTGGAATTGCTTCTATGTCAGCCACCTTAACATGGTGATCGGCGAGTGTATCCCTTATCACGGAAATATTATGCTCAATTTCAGATTTAGGGACACTGTGTTGCTCCTGGCTCAGGTCTTTTAGCAAGTGGATTGATGGCGTTTTGAACTCGGGAACATCGTCATCGGCTTTCCGGGATGCAGCCTTTGGCTCCGTAGAATGTTTGTCCGGCAACTTCTGTGGTTTTGGCTGTGCCTTAGGCTCTTTTCTTGGTTTTGCCGGAACCGGTTTTTCCACTTCAACAATCTTCTCTATCACAATCTCCCGGACATAGGGCTTGTTGATAAAATAACGGGCAGAGGCAATGACTGCATCCATTACGGCAAACACAAGCCAAAGGAATAACATTCCGCTTGAGATGAAAAACGAGATTTTCTTGCTTCCAGTCCATCCTTCAAATTTCCCGGAAAGCCATAATCCAAGTTTTCCGCCCATCGTCATAGGTCCGCCGACGATGATAGAATCGGCATAGTGTAACCATAGTGAAACGATTGCGACGCCCGTTAAAGCGACGATTGTCATCCGGAGGATAGACCAGCGCGACCGTTTCACAAGGATACGGACCAGTAAAACCAACGGTATGAGAATCAAGATGAATCCTGCCCATCCACACCATTCAAATAATAGAGAATCAGTCATATATAATCAAGCCGTACTTGGTGCAAAAGTAGCTACTTTCACTGCCAAAGTACGGCAAGATTATACTATCTCAAGACAATAAAAAGGCGAAATTAATTGAGCAAAACGCCATTGAGCGAAATCAGAGGCCCGTTCTGCTTAGAGGCGTACTCTTGTAACACTGCTTTAACCATATCAATACGGAAAGCATAATCAGCAAACACCTCCGGATCTGGCACAAACTTGATGTAAGTGCCATTGTCCTCTGTCGTTTTCTCTATCCCTTTCTCGAGAAGATTTCCCTTGGAATACTTCGCCCAGGAACATTCCCCGTCACGATAAGATGCCACATAGAAGTCGATGGAGAGAGCGTTGGTCACTTTAACGGGGTGAACGGTAACTTCCTTCGGATTGGCTCCAATCCCAACGGATATGCCGCTTGTGGCCGACACAACGGACTCCAGCGGAATTCCTCTACCGTAATCCCGGACAACAGCACAAGTCGCGTTCACCTCTACAGAAAGGCCCTTTCCGTACCCCATCTGGAACTCATCCACCGCCATGACAAGAACGCCGTCCAACATAGCATAGATGCCGTCCTTCGGGTCGGAGCCATCGCCCAGCCGGCCGATATACATCTCCGGCCGCCTTTGGATATGCTCGTTCCATTCGAAGATCTTGATGCTATTGTCATCAAGCTGATCTTTTGCAGGTTTATGATTCTGTTCCATAGGTTCAATTGTTTATGATTACAAATTTAAGCATTATTTCTGCCAAACCGTGGCAACTTATTACTGAAGAGTAGAGGAACTCATAAAATATCACTCCTTTTTTGTATATTTGCAATTGCCACATAGTTAAAACGTTAAAGCATTATAATCATGAATTACTGGTTACATAGAATTACTGGCGGAGATAATGCCATCCCTCTTTCGGAAGAACTCTTCAAGAAAGGATATATCTCTATTGGCTGGAGTGATTTCTCCGATGAAGCAGATCTAAACACCATTAGATCTGGATGGACGCCGTTTGAAACACTATTCGCCAACTGGAATCCTATTCCGAGAAATCGGTACAACCTTTGGCGTTTCGTCAATGAAATGAAACCCGGGGATATTGTTGTCGTCCCGTTCTCATACACTTTTGCTGTTTGTGAAATCGCCGATGATGATGTTTATACCAATGAAACAATAGACCCGGAATTACTTGTGGACTGGAATGGTAATCGAGTGAGCAAAGATGATAAGGGCTATCTTAGATATGATGAAAAGACTTATGTTGACTTGGGTTTTTATCGAAGAATTAAGTTCTCTGTAAAGGAGCGTATTCCTCGTGCAGAGTATGCTGACCAGGCACTATTTTCCAGATTGAAGATCCGTCAGACTAATGCAGATATATCAGATCTTAAAGACTCTATAGAAGAAGCTATCCGGAGATTTCAAGCGAAGAAACCGATTTACTTAAAGGCGTCCATCGTTGAAGAAACCTGGAAGACGGTTTTACAGAACATTCGCAAGCTGCAAAACGATATGAAGTTTGAACAACTTGTAGAGTGGTATCTGAAATCAATCGGAGGGACAGGCATATATACTCCAGCTAAAAACGAGTCCTCTACTGAGGATGGGGATGCAGATCGGGTTGCTTTCTTTGAAAAGATTGGCGTGGCAATAATGGTTCAAGCTAAGAAGCATACCGATCAAACAGATTCTTGGGCAGTTGATCAAATCAAATTATTCAAAGACAACCATGTATTTGACCGCTATAAAACAATTTTGTGGGTTATTTCTACCTGTGACTCTTTCTCTGAAGAAGCTCTTAATCTTGCAGAAGAGAATCAGGTTCGCCTCATAAATGGAGAGGAATTTGCAAAAATGATTATAGAGGTCGGCCTGGATGGTTTAACACTTTAATCATTTGTTCTCAATAGTTCAACGCCTTGCAAAAGCAGGGCGTTGTTTTTTGTTCCTGCCACTCTTTGGCATCTTCGTGCCGTAACTTCGCGGCATGAAACAGAACTTAGAAGAGCCCGACTATCGTTCGATGAACGAGGTCCAGCTCAGATATGAACTCATCAGGCTCGAGAAGAAGATTCTCGACATTACCGACGATCCCATCGACTACAAGCACTATGGTCCGTTCCTGGACTGGTGCAAAGACGATGCGAAGGTCGAAGCAGTCGAGGAGATGATGCTGGACCGCAGCTACATCCTGAATCTCCTGTTCGAAATACACTGCACGCCGGCCGAGGTAGCCAGGCTGGAGAAAATCAACAGCATGCTGCTGGAGATGACCAACCGGACCTATCACCGCACGGCAGACATGATGCGGGCGCTGATGGTGATGAAGAAGGACGACATGGACGATGACTATGAGCTGGAGGGTAAGCTCGCTCCGCGGTTCGACATTCCGTATTCGGTGCTTCGTCTGGAGGATGACGACTATTATGGCTCCGACTTCATCCGGATGGCCGCCATCCTTCAAGAAACTGAGAAGTATAAGCCCCTTTTGGCAGATGTGTCTTGTGATTGGTGGCGCTTGAAGGACAAAACTCCGTCGGCCACGGACGAGGAGCTGGAGTGCGCGAATATTATGGATGACGAGGATTCCTGGGCAGAAGGTCCGCTACGGCATCCCAAATTGGAACATATCAAGGTCTGCTACGCTCTCCACGCGTTATGCACCCACATGAACTGGTCCATACCGGACATTCTGCGCATAAACGATTTCTCCATAGAAGTCAAGCTTACCGTCCAGCAGTTCTCCGACCAGGAAAAGAACCGGCTCTGGTGGTGGGATAAGTACGACCTGCCACGCTTCAAGGAAGTGCTCTTGAAGGAAGCGGCGGCACGACCGGAAGGCGTCCCGCTGGAAACCGCTCTCCTGCAGCGCTGCCGGGACTACTTCGAGGATAATGCCGATGAAGTCCTTGCCAAAGTCGGTATCTCAGACGTAGACCGCTATCTGGAAGCCCTGAAACACAAAGTCGATAATCCTTACGAAGAATGACACTCAAAGACCTGATTCTCAAATATGAGTTCGACACCGTAGTGCCGAACCTCCTTACTGTTGACGAGCCCATCAAGGACAACCTGTACGCCTTCAAAGAGGCATTCGACACACTCCGCCGTATGGCCCCGGGAGATGCCGGTGGCGAGCAGATTGTTGTCAGTTTAGAGGTGGAGACCGAGAAAGACGGCACCGAGGTAGAACGATACCTGCACGCATCAAACTGCGAAGGTGACCTCTGGGATTCATCCCTGGCGAAAGATGTGGTCATCGAGGCCGATATTACCGAGATTCGAGCCCTGGCGCAGATCCTTTGGCATATCACGTTCTTCGGATTCACGCCAGAGCACGAAGGGTATAGAAGCCACGAGATAAAAAACAAGTACGAGCGCAAGGCTTCTTTACTGGGGTATCATCAGTTCTGCAACTATGCCCGCATCAAGCCCAAGAAGAATCCCACAGACTGGGAACTCCGTTGCTCCCTGTCGCTGGACGACTGGGATATATATCACGCTCGAGAAGCACATCGCAACAGAGCAAAGCGGATGCGGGACGCCCGGCAGGACCGCCAGATAGAAAAGTTTAAGCGTATGGGGAGAATCCAAAGGCTGATAGACAGCATTGTGGCCACCAGCTGGGATTCAGACTACGCGGACTACAAATACCTCTTTGACACAAAGGAACTCCGTGTCTTTGAATTCTACTCTAGGACAACGAGCAAAGAGAGTCGGGCGCAGTATATTGTCGATAACTTCGTCAAATACTTCAACGAAGACCTGACCCAATATAAACGCACGGATATGGTAATCTCTTCCGGCGAAGAACGCGGAGTCACGTTCCATGAGTTGGAAGCCCTAAGTGACGCCATTTTCCCTCGTGTGGGGGAAGTCAATAGCGAAGAGCCGGGATTCATTGTCCATTTTGCCACAGATTCCGCCCTTGGCGATGACCTGTACGTTCGACTAATCTGCAGCCGATAGAATTTGATCTGTCCACCGCTGTCCACCCCTATCCACCGTATCCACTCCGTGTCATTTCCGGATTTAGGTTGATTCCGATTGGAGTCTATCCCTGATAGAAGTTGACTCTGGTTTAACTTATAACTGATGTGGGTTGACTTGTAGTCGTTATCCCTGTATTTTGTTGTCTACCAATGCCTTATCCCGGTCAAGGGTTGACTGGAGGGCGTAGCCCGGAAGGAGATCCCTGACCGATGCACAAAGGTAAAGCATTCTCAGGGATATCCAAAGTGCCGATGCTTATTTCCGTCAGGGGTAAATATAAAGGTCAATCATTTGAATTCAACTGGACGCGGAGTGCCACGTTTTTTTCAAAGCATTAATAATAAACCACTTACATACTTTTCCCTAGTCAAAATCGGCCCCACCAAAACGTCTGTACTGGGTGTGTTTGAGCCGCTTACGGCCATTCTTATCGGCGCCCTTCTGTTTGGCGAGTCCATTACGCTCAGAATGGGACTGGGGATTACCATCTGCGTTGCCGCTGTGGTATTCATGATCCTGAAGCCAGGGAAGAAGTCGTAGTTTTTACAGCAGTTTCAAGGCAATGGCGGCGCAGGCTTCGGCATCGGCCAGGGCGTGGTGGTGCTTGAGGAGTGAGTAGCCGCAGGCCGCGGCTACGGTTTGGAGCTGGTGATTGGGGAGCCGATGGCCGAAGTGGCGGCGGGAGGCGGCGAGGGTGTCCAGGAAGCGATAGCCGGGATAATGAAGGCCATAGGCGCTGAAGACGGCCTTAAGGCAGCCTTCGTCGAAGCGGGCGTTGTGAGCTACGAAGGGGACATCGACGGGAAAACGGTCCGTCTCAAAGGCGTCCAGGATGCGGTCTTCCACCTGGTCCCAGACGTCAGGGAAGAGCGGGGCGCCCTCCGTGTCGTCAGGCCCCAGGCCGTGGACCTGCTGGCAGAACCAGGCATAGTAGTCCGGGTACGGATGGATAAGGCTGTAAAAGGAGTCCGCAATCTCCCCATTGCGCACGATGACAATGCCCACAGAGCAGACACTGCTGGGACTGCCGTTGGCGGTTTCGAAGTCTATGACGATCGCATGGTTCAAATCACGGCAAATTTACGGATTTCTTCAAAACTTTGGAAATTCATGCTGCAGCTCCTGAAGGTAATTTCGCCGATGTGCCATTCTGTCAGTCCGGATTGATTGCCACAGTATTTGCAGTTACAGGACAAAACCACGTAATATGGCAAGAACAGGATTCAACAAGCACGATATCTCACGCGACGCGTGTCAGTTATTCGGTCCTCAGGCGCATCAGGGATACGACTGGTGGTGGCATGGTGGCAACGGCGTAGGAACCATCCAGCTGTTTGACCGCCACGACAAACTGGTGGACCGCGTCCACGCGGAGAATATCGGCTGCGAATACGGTGAATATGAGAAATTAACCTAATAAACAACATGATGAAAACAAGTACTAAGATCTGGCTGGCGATTGCAGGTATCCTGCTCGTAGCCCTGGGCGTGTTCTGTATCACCAAACCCGCCGCAACCCTTTTCACGACGGCCTGGCTCATCGGCCTGTTCACGCTCATTGCCGGCGTGTCCAAATTGATGTTCACCTTCCGCACGCAGGCCTTCCTGCCCAACAGCGGCACGCGTGCCCTGTCGGCCATCCTGGAGATTATCATCGGCATCATCTTCCTGGGAAACAACATCTTCCTGGCCTTCTCGCTGCCCGTTATCTTTGCCATGTGGGTGCTCATCGAGAGCGTTATCATCACCGTGAACAGTTTCGACTACCAGCGCGTGGGATTCCCCGCCTGGTGGGTGATTCTGCTGCTGGGCATCTGCGGCATCGTACTGGGCGTGCTGGGCCTCAGGAACCCGGACGTCACCGCCGCCACGCTGTCCACCCTAATTGGCCTGGGCGTCATCTCGACGGGCGCAGCCTATCTGTTCGCCCTGCTGGGTATCACCCGCTTCGAGAAGAAGGTGGATGGACTGCGTCGTGAGATGGGAATCGACGAGCAGTAAACTGCCCCCGGCATACCCGGTCAGGTTGCGGTCAAAGGAAGTGACTACGGGAGATTGAACATTCTTTCCACACGCGCCGATGACGAGGGGGATGGCGGAGTTATCACTGTGGCGGAAAATGAGTATATTTGCCATATGACAATTCAGGAAGCAATTAGAATCCGGCATTCGGTAAGAAAGTATGCCGACAAGCCGATTGAAACGGCGAAAGTGACGGCCCTTCGCGTCGAGATTGAAAGAGCCAACGCGGAAAGCGGGCTGAATATCCAGCTGGTGCTGGAGGAGCCGAAGTGCTTCTCCACCGGTATGTGGAAGTATGGACAGTTCTCGGGGGTAAAGAACTACTTTGTGATGGCCGGCCCCAAGGGCAAAGAGGCCGAAGAGAGGATTGGATACTACGGAGAGCAACTGGTCCTGCTGGCACAGACACTGGGCCTGAACACCTGCTGGGTGGGGCTCACCTACAAGAAGATTCCCGGGACATTCACGCTCAGGGATGGAGACATTGTTCACTGTGTGATAGCATTGGGCTACGGAACAACGTCTGGCGTGCAGCATCCGATGAAACCAGCAGAGCAGTTCTATGAGTCAAACGGTCTCCTCCCCGAGTGGTTCCGTAACGGGATGGAAGCAGCTATGCTGGCCCCTACGGCCGTGAATCAGCAGAAGTTCAAATTCATCCTGCACGAAGGGAACAAGGTCGAAACAAAGACTTCCTTCTCTATGGCAGGATACACCCAAATTGATCTGGGCATTGTCAAATACCATTTTGAGGTGGGTGCCGGGAAGGATCAATTCGAGTGGGTGTAATGCGCCAGAACAGCCAGGAAAAATTGCTATCTTTGCACATAACAATCAAATACGTTCAATGAAACGCACAGTAATCCTTCTCTTGTCCATGGCTGCCCTCGTATCGTGCGGCACCACCAATAATTCCAGTGTCAGGGACGGCAACCAGTTTGTCCCTTACGAGCAGCGTAACGGCGAGGAAGCCGTGGTGTACTTTACCCGCAACCTTTCGGCCGAAGGCCTCATGGCCGCCTATGAAAAGGTAGCCGGCGAGATTGGCGGAAATGTGGGCGTGAAGTTGCACACCGGGGAGCAGAACGGGCCCAACATCATTCCCCGCGAATGGGTGAAGGCTCTTATGGAGAAAGACCTGCCGGATGCGACCATCATCGAGACCAACACATATTACAAGGGAGACCGCTACACCACGGACCTTCACCGCAAGACCCTGGAGGTCAACGGCTGGACCTTCTGCCCGGTGGATATCATCGACGAGGAGGACACGCTCACGCTGCCGGTGAAGGGCGGAAAGTGGTTCAAGAAGATGGCCGTCGGCAGCCATCTGGTCAATTATGAGTCCCTGGTGGCCCTCACCCACTTCAAAGGGCATACGCAGGGCGGTTTCGGCGGCGCCAACAAGAACATCGGTATCGGATGTGCCGATGGCCGCGTGGGTAAGGCCTGGATCCATACCACGCCCGGCCAGCCCAACCAGTGGGACATCAAGGAGGAGGAGTTCATGGAGCGGATGACGGAGAGCACCAAGGCCACCATCGACCATTTCGGCAAACACGTCACTTATGTGAACGTGATGCGCAACATGTCGGTTTCCTGCGACTGTGAGGGCGTTCACGCCGCTCCGGTGGTGACGCCCAACGTGGGCATCCTCTCCTCGACGGACATCCTGGCCGTGGACCAGGCCTGCGTCGATATCATCTATGCCATGACGGCCGAGGAACACCACGACATCGTGGAGCGCATCGAGACCCGCCACGGTCTGCGCCAACTTTCATACATGAAGGAACTGGGGATGGGGCATGACCGTTATGTGTTGATAGACCTGGACAACGGCGGGAAGGTAATTACGGCTGCCGATGCGGCCAAAGGACTGAAACCGTTCGTAAAAGAATAGATTATGGATGGCCATGAAAGTTATAGTAACAGGAGCCACGGGTTATGTCGGCGAAGGAGTTCTGCTGGAATGCCTGAATAATCCGGAGATTGAAAAGGTTCTCAGCGTCAGCCGCAGGCCCTGCGGACATGTGCATCCAAAGCTGGAGGAATATCTGGTGAAGGATTTTATGAAACTGGAAGCCGGAGACACCAAACTGATGGGCTACGATGCCGTGTTCTTCTGCGCCGGAATCTCCAGCGTGGGGATGAAGGAGGAGCCGTACAAAGTCATCAGCCACGACATCCCGCTTAGGTTCGCCCAGATTGTCAACCCTAAGGAGAAGATGACTTTCGTGTATGTCAGCGGTGCGGGGAATTATAACCACACGGACCAGATGTGGGTTCGTGTGAAGAAATCCACCGAGGATACACTGGTGAGCATGCCTTTTAAGGGAGCCTTTAACTTCCGCCCTGCCATCATGTGGCGCTACAAAGGCCAGAAGCATATCCAGAAGATGCAGTATGTCTTTTGGGCGTTCTATCCCCTGGTGAAACTCTTCGGTGGCTGGAATACCATGTCCGAGGTAGGCCGAGCCATGATTGCCGTCAGCAAGAACGGCTATTACAGGCACGAGATTGAGGTGAAAGACATCTCCATTCTGGCCAAACAATAAACATTATCTACTCCTTCCGCTGCCAGCGGGCTCCGGCTGAAGAGCTAGCTCAGGAGTTTCTTGACGATGGTGGAGATGGTGCGGCCGTCGGAGAGGCCGGCGAGGGCCTTGTTGGCGGTTCCCATCACCTTGCCCATATCCTTGATGGAGGTGGCACCCACCTGGGCGATAATTTCCTTGATCCGGGCTTCCACTTCGGCCTCGGAAAGCTGCTTGGGGAGGTATTTCTCCATGACGGCGGCTTCGGCCAGCTCGTTGTCGGCCAGTTCCTGACGGCCAGCGGCAACGTACTGCTCGGCGGCTTCCTTGCGCTGCTTCACGAGTTTCTGGATCATCTTGAGGATGTCGCCGTCGGTGACTTCCTTCGCTCCCCCTTCGCTGGTCTTGAAGAGAAGGATTTCGCCTTTGATGGCGCGTACGGCGTTCATGGCTACGGTATCTTTGGCCTTCATGGCGGCCTTGATGTCTTCCTGGATTTGCTGTTCGAGGTTCATATAACGTGTTCTTTTGTTTCTGGTTTACAAATATACGATTCTTTGGCCGAATTATAAGCCTGGAGGACGATTATAT
>JAEEGK010012940.1_pt1 | contig 18884 bp, 11 predicted proteins | sample 8958771 | NCBI WGS metagenome assembly JAEEGK01 (sample SAMN16246547, study PRJNA631951) | gut metagenome | biome: gut microbiome; feature: rumen; material: SC-attached | host: Bos | place: Iran: Karaj | collected 2018-10
CTTTGGGGACGGGGTTAGAGGTTCATTTTGGCGCTTTGCGCCGAAAAATGAACCTCTAACCCCGTCCCCAAAGGCTCAAAAAGTGAACCCCTAACCCCGTCCCCGGGTGTCAAAAAGTGAACCTCTAACCCCGTCCCCGAGTGTCAAAAAATGAACCCCTAACCCCGTCCCCAAAGGTTCAAAAAATCTGTTTACTAAATATAGAGGTTTGTGATAAAATAACTCTTTAAAGTGGGATTTATGAACACATAATAAGAAATAGGGGAATGAAAGCATGTACAGATTTTACTTAATGATTTTTTTCAATATGCTGAGAATTCCGAGACTTTTACACCGTTTGAACAGAATGGTGAGAAATAAGGATAAATACAGCGCAGAAGAAAGACACGCCGAAGTAAGACGAGTTATTAATATGATAAAAACCGCATCTTTTATAAAGACCAGAGTCTTCGGTGCGGATAAGCTTCCTTCCGAGGGCGGATACATAATGTATTCCAATCATCAGGGAAAATACGATGCACTTGGTATTTTTTATGCTCATGACAAGCCCTGCTCCGTGGTCATGGATGAGAAGAAATCTCATATGGTCCTGACACGGCAGATCATGGCACTCTGTGACGGAAAGACATTGGTGCTGAATGATCCCAGAAGCGGATTAAAGACCATTCTGGAGATGGCTGAGGAAGCTGAGATGGGAAGGAAGTTTTTGATCTTCCCGGAAGGCGGTTATCATCACAATCATAATTCCTTACAGGAATTTAAACCCGGTAGTTTTAAGGCTTCTCTTAAGTCAAAGACTCCCATAGTGCCCATAGCACTTGTGGATTCCTACAGAGCTTATGAAGGGTTTGCCTTTGGGTTTATAAACACGCAGGTCCATTTTCTCGATCCCATTCCCTATGAGGAGTATAAGGATATGAAGACTCCCGAGATAGCGGAAATGGTCAGAGGCAGGATCGAAGCAAAGATCAATGAAGTGTTGGAACAGAGAAAAGCAAGAAGAAAGGTATAAAAGCTATGTACAAAAAAGTTGACACAAACATGAACTTCGTGGAAAGAGAAAAAGAAGTCCTGAAGTTCTGGAACGAAAACAAGATCTTTGAGAAGAGCATCGATTCAAGAAAGAAATGCCCTACCTATACTTTTTACGATGGACCGCCCACCGCTAACGGAAAGCCTCATATCGGCCATGTGGAGACAAGAACCATAAAGGATATGATCCCCCGCTACCGTACAATGAAGGGATACAACGTGCCCAGAAAAGCAGGCTGGGACACCCACGGACTTCCGGTTGAGATCGAAGTGGAAAAGATGCTTAAGATCGACGGCAAGGATCAGATCGAAGCATACGGACTGGAGCCTTTCATTGAAAAGTGCAGAGAAAGCGTATGGAAATATAAGGGAATGTGGGAGGATTTCTCCGATAAGGTAGGCTTCTGGGCTGACATGGAGCATCCCTACATTACCTATGACAATAACTTTATCGAGTCCGAATGGTGGGCTTTAAAGACACTTTGGGACAAGGGCCTTCTTTATAAGGGCTTTAAGATCGTGCCTTATTGCCCCAGATGCGGAACTCCTCTTTCATCGGCAGAAGTTTCCCAGGGTTATAAGACCGTAAAGGAAAGATCGGCCATCGCCCGCTTTAAAGTAAAGGGCGAGGAGGCATATGTTCTGGTATGGACCACCACACCCTGGACACTTCCTTCCAACGTGGCTCTCTGCGTAAATCCTGTAGAGACCTATGTAAAGGTTAAGTGCGCAGACGGTTACACCTACTATCTGGCAGAGGCTCTTTGCGATACGGTTCTGGGTAAATTTGCGGATAAGGAAAACAACAAGCCCGCATACGAGATCCTTGAAAGCTACAAGGGTAAGGATCTTGAATATAAGGAATACGAGCCTCTCTTCGACTGCGCCGTGGAGCTTTGCAGGAAGCAGAACAAGAAGGCTTTCTATATCACCTGTGACGGTTATGTTACTCTTACCGATGGTACAGGTGTGGTACACATCGCTCCCGCTTTCGGTGAAGACGATGCCAAGGTCGGAAGAAACTACGATCTTCCTTTTGTACAGCTGGTTGACGGAAAAGGCTGCATGACCGCAGAGACAAAATATGCAGGATTGTTCGTTAAGAAAGCGGATCCGGAAGTACTTAAGGATCTGGATGCCGCGGGACTTCTCTTCGATGCTCCCAAGTTTGAGCATGAGTATCCTCACTGCTGGAGATGTGACACTCCTCTGATCTACTATGCACGTGAGAGCTGGTACATCAAAGAGACTGCGGTCCGTGACGATCTGATCAAAAATAACAATACGGTTAACTGGATCCCCGAATCCATCGGTAAGGGACGTTTCGGTAACTGGCTTGAGAACATTCAGGACTGGGCTATCTCCCGTAACCGTTATTGGGGAACTCCTTTAAATATTTGGGAATGCGAATGCGGCAATTTCGAATGTGTGGGAAGCAGAGAAGAACTTAAGAACTTAAGCGGCAACGAGAAGGCTCTTACCGTTGAACTTCATCGTCCTTACATCGACGAGATCACCATCAAGTGCCCCAAGTGCGGTAAGCCCATGCATCGTGTGCCCGAAGTACTGGACTGCTGGTTCGACTCCGGAGCAATGCCTTTTGCACAACATCACTATCCTTTTGAAAATAAAGATCTTTTTGAACAGCAGTTCCCGGCCCAGTTTATCTCCGAGGCCGTGGATCAGACCAGAGGCTGGTTCCACTCTCTGATGGCAGAATCCACCCTGCTCTTTAACAAGGCTCCCTATGAAAACGTTATCGTTCTGGGCCATGTTCAGGATGAGAACGGACAGAAGATGAGTAAATCCAAGGGTAATGCGGTAGATCCCTTCGAAGCTCTGGAAAAGTTCGGTGCGGATGCCATCAGATGGTACTTCTACACAGCTTCCGCTCCCTGGCTTCCCAAGAGATTCTCCGATAAGATCGTTGTGGAAGGACAGAGAAAGTTCCTGTCTACCCTTTGGAACACCTATGCTTTCTATGTACTTTACGCAAATATAGATAACTTCGATCCCACCAAGTACAAGCTGGAGTATGATAAGCTTCCCGTAATGGATAAGTGGCTTCTTTCAAAGCTCAACTCAACGGTTAAGAAGGTTGACAACTGCCTTGATAAGTATGCTATCCCCGAAGCGGCTACAGCTCTTGAAGTATTTGTGGATGAGATGAGTAACTGGTATGTTCGCCGCGGACGTGAACGTTTCTGGGCTAAGGGCATGGAGCAGGATAAGATCAATGCTTACATGACTCTCTGCACGGCTCTTGTGACCATTTCCAAGGCTGCAGCTCCCATGATCCCCTTCATGACCGAAAGCATTTATCAGAACCTGGTGGTTTCCGTAGACAAGAATGCTCCCGAGTCTATTCATCTCTGTGATTATCCCGTTGTGGATGAGAGTATGATCGACACCGAGCTTGAGAATCACATGGATGAAGTTCTTGATATCGTTGTTCTGGGACGTGCGGTAAGAAACGCTTCCCTCATCAAGCAGCGTCAGCCCATGGCGAAGATGTATGTCAAAGCCGAAAAGGAACTTCCCGAGTTCTTCAGAGAGATCATCGAGGATGAGCTGAATGTTAAGAGCGTGATCTTTACGGATGACGTAAGATCTTTCACATCCTACACCTTTAAGCCTCAGCTTAAGACTCTCGGAAGACGTTTCGGTTCCAGACTCAATGCGCTTAAGGAAGTGCTGGCGGGACTTGACGGAAATGCTGCCATGGATGAGCTGAATGAAAAGGGTGTTCTCACAGTTACCGTGGAAGGTGTAAGTGAAGAACTTTCCAAGGATGATCTTCTCATCGATATGGCTCAGATGCCCGGTTATGTTTCTCAGGCAGATAAGGATGTTACGGTGGTAATGGATACCAACCTTACTCCCGAACTCATCGAGGAAGGCTTTGTAAGAGAGATCATTTCCAAGATCCAGACCATGCGTAAGGATTCGGATTTCGAGGTTATGGACAGGATCAGGGTTTATGTTTCCGGAAATGACAGGATCGCAGAGATCGCTGAAAAGAACGGAGCGGAGATCAAGAGAGTCGTTCTTGCGGACGAGATCCTCTTCGGAAAGATGAACAACGCAGGTAAGGATTGGAACTTAAACGGTGAAAATGTAACGCTTGGCGTAGAAAGAGTGTGAGAATGGAAATTATTAAGGAAGAACTTCAGAAATCCATAGCATACAATATGAGGATGCTTTACAGAAAGGACATCGAAGAGGCTACTCCCCAGCAGATGTACCAGGCTGTATCATATGCACTCAAGGATTATATAATTGATATGTGGATGAACACCCACAAGACCTATGAGGAAGAGGATGCCAAAACGGTATATTATCTTTCCATGGAATTCCTTATGGGAAGGGCTTTGGGAAACAACATAATCAATATGAAGGCACTTCCTGTGGTAAAGGAAGCACTGGACGAACTTGGCTTTTCTTTGGAGAACATCGAAGAAGAAGAGCCGGATCCGGCTCTCGGAAACGGTGGTCTCGGAAGATTGGCTGCCTGCTTCCTGGATTCACTTTCCACTCTCGGATATCCTGCTTACGGCTGCGGTATACGTTATAAATACGGAATGTTTAAACAGGCCATCGAAAACGGTTATCAGGTGGAAAAACCGGATAACTGGCTCAAGGATGGCTACCCCTTTGAAATAAAGAGAGCGGAATACACCGAAGAGATCAAATTCGGCGGTTATGTAAAGATGATACCCGGTGATGACGGAAGAGACCATTTCGTTCAGGAAAACTGTCTCTCCGTTCGCGCCGTACCCTATGATATCCCCATCGTGGGCTATGATAACGGTATCGTAAACACCTTAAGGATCTGGGATGCGGAAGCCATCAATGACTTTAACCTGGATTCCTTTGACAAGGGTGACTATCAGCGTGCGGTGGAGCAGGAAAATCTTGCCAGGACCATTACGGAAGTGCTTTATCCCAATGACAATCACTATGCGGGAAAAGAGCTGAGACTTAAACAGCAGTACTTCTTTGTTTCCGCTTCCGTACAGCGTGCGGTCAAGAAGTATATGGAAAATCATAAGGATGTGAGAAAGCTTTACGAGAAGGTTTGCTTCCAGCTGAACGATACTCACCCCACCGTTACCATTGCGGAACTTATGAGGATCCTGCTTGACGATTACTATCTTACCTGGGACGAGGCATGGGAAGTGGTAACAAAGAGCTGTGCCTACACCAACCATACAATAATGAGCGAAGCATTGGAAAAATGGCCCATCGACCTGTTTTCAAAGCTTCTCCCCAGAGTATATCAGATAATAGAAGAGATCAATCGACGGTTTATATGCCTGCTTAATGCCAAGTATCCTTCAAATCCGGATAAGATCAAGAACATGGCCATTCTCTATGACGGACAGGTTCGAATGGCAAATCTGGCAATAGTTGCAGGCTATTCCGTAAACGGAGTTGCAAGACTTCACACCGAGATCTTAAAGAATGTGCAGTTAAAGGATTTCTACGAGCTTTGGCCCGAGAAGTTCAATAACAAGACCAACGGTATCACCCAGAGAAGGTTCCTTCTTCACGGAAATCCACTTCTCGCAGAGTGGGTAACCGGAAAGATCGGAGAGGGATGGATCACGGATCTTTCTCAAATGGAGAAGCTGCTTAAATTTGTGGACAGCGATGAAGATCTTATAGCTCTTTCCGAAGTAAAACAAAAGAACAAAGCAAGACTTGCAAAATATATTAAAGAGCATAACGGTATCACGGTAGATACCGAGTCCATCTTTGATGTTCAGGTAAAGCGTCTTCATGAGTACAAGAGACAGCTCCTTAACATCCTTCATGTAATGTATCTTTATAATGAGATAAAGAGCGGAAAGCTCCTTGACATGCAGCCCAGGACCTTCATTTTCGGTGCCAAGGCTTCTGCGGGCTACAGAAGGGCAAAGGCCATCATCAAGCTCATAAATAACGTGGGCAATATCATTAACAACGATCCTTCCATAAACGGATTGCTTAAGGTGGTATTTATTGAGAATTACAGGGTATCGAATGCTGAGATGATCTTTGCCGCCAGTGACGTATCCGAGCAGATCTCCACAGCGTCCAAGGAAGCATCCGGAACAGGAAACATGAAGTTCATGCTTAACGGAGCCATCACTCTCGGAACAATGGACGGTGCAAACGTTGAGATCGTGGAAGAAGTGGGCAATGAGAATGCTGTGATCTTCGGTCTTTCTGCCGATGAAGTCATTAATTTTGAACGTAACGGCGGTTACAATCCCAGAGAGATCTACGATAACGATCCCAGAGTACACAGAGTTGTGGATCAGCTGGTGGACGGAACCTACACGGAGGAAGACAATAATATTTTCCGTGAGCTTTACGACATGCTCTTAAACAGGGACGAGTACTTTATCTTAAAGGATTTTGCTGCCTATGCCGATGCGCAAAAGCGCGTGGATGAATTTTACAAGGATCGTAAAGCATGGACAAAGGCGACGCTTGTGAATATCGCCAAGTCCGGTAAGTTCTCTTCCGACAGGACCATTGAAGAGTACGCTACAGAGCTGTGGAAACTTCAGAAAGTGACTGTTAAAGCGGATGAACATAAAGCTTAATGACAAATTAACACTTAAAAAACCCCACCCCTGCGGAAGCAAGGAGTGGGAGGTTTTGCGTGTGGGAGCCGATTTCAGGCTTAAATGCACCGGCTGCGGGCATATGGTCATGCTGCCCAGAGTTCAGGTGGAGAAAAACATAAAGGCTGTCAACGGAGAAAAGATATGACAGGAGAAGAGTGGCGTTTTTGTAAAAAGTGTCTGTTAAGGGAACTTGACGAAAGCGCCCTTTTTGCGTCTGTAAAAGAATACCTCAACAGTCTGGACAAAAGTCTTAAAGCAAGTGATGAAGAATATGAGCGTCGACTGGGCATATGCATGGAATGCGATCGTCTGATCCGGGGGACCTGTACGGTCTGCGGCTGCTATGTGGAAATGAGAGCCGCAGGGAAGAACAACACCTGTCCCGCAGTAAAACCCAAGTGGTAAGGACATATAAAAAACCACAAATCGGTCTCCGATCCCTGCCATGGGGGGGAGATTCTTGATTTTTGGGTAGAAGATGGCAAAATTTCGTATAGATTTTCTGTAAGATATGGTATAAAATGTTTTGCACAGTGGATCATTCCCACAACCAACACAACAACTAATTATTGTATAATTAAATAAAGGAGAATATAACCATGAACATGAACAACATTCCGCAGGTTAAGATCGGTATTGTTGCTGTTTCCCGTGACTGCTTCCCTGAAGCACTTGCAGTAAACAGACGTAAGGCTCTTGTAGAGGCTTACAAGAAGAATTTTGATGCAGCAGACATCTATGAGTGCCCTATCTGCATCGTAGAGAGCGAGATCCATATGGTTCAGGCTCTTGAAGACATCAAGAAGGCAGGCTGCAACGCTCTTTGCGTTTACCTCGGAAACTTCGGTCCCGAGATTTCCGAAACCCTTCTTGCAAAGCATTTCGACGGACCCAAGATGTTCGTTGCCGCTGCGGAAGAGTCTCAGAATGATCTTTCCGACGGAAGAGGCGATGCTTACTGCGGTATGCTGAATGCATCCTACAACTTAAGACTCCGTTCCGTAAAGAAGGTTTATATCCCCGAGTATCCCGTAGGTGATGCTGATGACTGCGCTAAGATGATCAACGAATTCGTTCCCATCGCTCGTGCGGTTGTAGCTCTTTCCGAGCTTAAGATCATCGCTTTCGGTCCCAGACCTCTCAACTTCCTTGCTTGTAACGCTCCTATCCAGCAGCTTTACAACCTTGGTGTAGAGATCGAGGAGAACTCCGAGCTTGACCTTTTCGAAGCTTTCAACAAGCACGCAGGCGATGAGAGAATTCCCGCAAAGATTGCAGAGATGGAAGCAGAGCTGGGTAAGGGCAACAAGAAGCCTGAGATCCTTGCTAAGCTTGCTCAGTATGAGCTTACTCTTCTTGACTGGGTTGAGGCTCACAAGGGATATCGTAAGTACGTTACCATCGCAGGTAAGTGCTGGCCCGCATTCCAGACACAGTTTGGTTTCGTTCCCTGCTATGTAAACAGCCGTCTCACAGGTATGGGCATTCCCGTATCCTGCGAAGTAGATATCTACGGTGCTCTTTCCGAGTTCATCGGAACCTGCATCAGCGATGACATCGTTACACTCCTTGACATCAACAACTCTGTTCCCAAGGATATGTACAAGCAGTCCATCGAAGGCAAGTTCCCTTACAAGCATACAGATACATTCATGGGCTTCCATTGCGGAAATACCTGCACCAAGAAGCTTGCAAACTATGAGATGAAGTATCAGAAGATCATGGCTCGTAACCTTCCTATCGAAGTTACCAACGGAACACTTGAAGGCGCCATCGCTCCCGGCAAGATCACTTTCTACCGCCTCCAGTCCACTTCCGACAACATTCTTCGTGCATATGTTGCAGAAGGTGAAGTACTTCCCGTAGATCCTATGTCCTTCGGAGGCATCGGCGTTTTCGCCATCAAGGAAATGGGACGTTTCTATCGTCACGTTCTCATCCAGAAGGGCTTCCCTCATCACGGAGCAGTTGCTTTCGGCCATTACGGAAAGGCACTTTTCGAAGTATTCAAGATGATCGGTGTGGAGTTCGACGAGATCGGCTTCAACCAGCCTGAAGGAATGCTTTACAAGACAGAAAATCCTTTTAAATAAGAATAAGGCATATCTTTTCGCGGCAGTCGCAAGACTGCCGCTTTTTTTGGTATGTTGTTTCGCATATAGCGGTAGAGAAGAGATATGCCTGATCAGCAGATCACGGAACCGCTGGGCATAGATGCTTCGGGCTTCATGAGAGTAAGCTTTCCGTCGGGGCTTTCTGCACAGAGCAGCATTCCTTCGGAAAGAACACCGGCAAGAGTAGCGGGCTTCAGGTTTACAAGAACCATTACTTCCTTGCCGACCATCTCTTCGGGAGTGTAGTACTGACGGATACCGGAAACGATCTGCTTTACCGTATCTCCGATCTGAACCTGTGAGCAGAGAAGCTTCTTGGACTTGGGAACGGCCTCGCACTTAAGGATCTTTCCTACCGCAAACTGCATCTTTCCGAAATCGTCAAAGGTGATCTCGGGCTTCATTTCAAGCTTTACGGCATCGGTTTTTTCTTCTGCTTTCTCCTCGGCGGGAACTTCACCGTTCTCACGGGCATAGGCTTCGGCTTGAGCCTTTCTGATCTCTTCTGCCTTTACGGCTATCTCCTTGGGGTCCAGACGGGCGAAGAGGATCTCGGGCTTATCGGTAACCTTGATACCCGAAGGAATGAGACCGAACTTGTCAAGGTCGTTAAAATCTCTCTTTTCCACATTCAGTTGCTCAAATACCTTATTGGCAGTTTCGGGCATGAAGGGCTCAACCATGGTGGTGGCAATGGAGATTGCTTCGATCAGGTTGTAGAGCACGGTCTGAAGTCTGCCCTGCTTCTCGGGATCCTTTGCAAGAGTCCAGGGAGCAGTCTCGTCTATATATTTATTGCAACGCTTGTAAATGTTGAATACTTCGTCGATGGCATCGGAGATCCTGTAAGTGTCCATCTTTGCGCAGAATTTTGCGTAAGCGCCTGTGGCAACGGCCTTAAGATCGTCATCCACATCCTCACAAACCATGGCATTGATGACTTCGCCTCCGAAGTATTTGTTGGACATGGCAATGGTACGGTTAACCAGGTTACCCATGGTGTTTGCCAGATCGGAGTTGGTCTTTTCGGTAAGAAGATCCCAGGAAATGGAACCGTCGTTTCCGTAGGGCATCTCGTGAAGAACAAAGTAGCGCACCGCATCTGTTCCGTAAACGTCACAGAGATCTTCGGCATAGAGCACATTGCCCTTGGACTTGCTCATCTTTTCGCCGCTCTGGATGAACCAGGGATGAGCGAAGAGATGCTTGTAAAGAGGCTGACCCAGAGCCATAAGGAAGATGGGCCAGTAAATGGCATGGAAACGGATGATATCCTTACCTATGATGTGAACATCGGCGGGCCACATCTTTCTGTAAAGCTCGGAATGGTTGCCGTCCACGTCATAGCCTATGCCGGTGATATAGTTTGCAAGGGCATCCAGCCATACATAGACCACATGCTTGGGGTCAAAGTCAACGGGTATACCCCACTTAAAGCTGGTCCTGGAAATGCAAAGGTCCTGAAGTCCGGGAAGAAGGAAATTGTTCATGATCTCGTTCTTTCTGGATTCGGGCTGTATGAAATCCGGATGCTCATTGATGTAATCGATGAGTTTGGGAGCATATTTACTCATTTTGAAGAAGTAGGATTCTTCCTTGGCGGGCTTTACTTCTCTGCCGCAGTCAGGGCACTTGCCGTCCACCAGCTGGGAAGGGGTCCAGAAGGATTCACAGGGAGTGCAATACATGCCTTCATATTCGCTTTTATAGATGTCACCCTGATCGTAGAATTTCTTGAACATCTTCTGGATCTGCTTTTCATGATCCGCATCTGTGGTCCTGATGAACTTATCATAGGAAACATTTACTCTTTTCCATATTCTCTTGATGTCATCGGAAACCTGATCAACAAATTCCTTGGGTTTCATTCCCTTGGCAGCGGCTTTCTCTTCGATCTTCAGCCCGTGCTCATCCGTACCTGTCTGAAAGAATACGTCAAAGCCCTGAAGTCTTTTGTATCTTGCCACCGAATCAGCCATGATAGCTTCGTAGGTATTTCCGATATGAGGTGTGCCTGAAGCGTAGGCAATGGCTGTTGTAAGATAAAATTTCTTCTTTTCCATTCTTTTTTCTCCCTATAAAATATAACCACAATCTTATAATTAGGCGAATTATACACCCAACTGCAGTAGTTTGCAAGTCGATGTTAAGAAAGTGAGCCATTGGGTGCGACAGCGCACACTTGAAATTTTCGTAAATTTTTGTTACAGTAAAGGCTACATTGAAACGGATCACGGAGGTTTATTTTTTAATGGTAACTATCAAGGACATTGCTGAACGGCTGGGGCTTGCGGTCAGCACGGTTTCAAAAGGAATGAACGGTGCGGAGGATATTTCTGCCGAGACCAGACAGCTGGTGTTGGACACAGCAGTGGAAATGGGATATTCTCTTAAAAAGATAAAGAGAAACGCCGTGGACAAGGTTTGTGTATTTGTAGAAAGCGCCAACATGGGGTTTGAAACAAATGAGCAATTCGGTTACGAAATCGTAAACGGCTTTAAGCAGGCGGCGCTTACCAGAGGCTGGGAAGTGGCGGTAGAGCCCTCGGAGCTGAACTTCAGATCCTTGGAAAAGTATGACAGCTATATGCTTAAAAACGGTTATTCCGGAGCTTTTCTCCTGGGCTTCACCCTTCATGACGACTGGATCAAACAGTTGGAAAAAACGGGAGTTCCCACGGTCCTTTTGGATAACTTTATAGAAAATAACGAGCACGTGGGCTATGTGGGGACAGATTCCCGTGAAGGCATAGCTCAGGCCATAGCTTTACTGGCCTCCAAGGGCCATAAGAGGATCGCATTTTTAAACGGTACCAAAAATTCAATGGTTTCCAATGAAAGAGATCTGGCCTTCAGGATAGGCATGCGGGAGTGTGACCTTAACGTGGACGAGGATCTGGTAGCCTACGGATACTATGTACCCGAATGCGCCAAGGCCTATGTAAAGGATTTTATCGATAAGGGTGCCACGGCGGTACTCTGTGCCAGCGATCTTATAGCCTCAGGCGTGGTAAATGAACTTAAGCGTCTGGGAAAGCAGGTTCCGAAGGATGTGGCGGTCATAGGCTTTGACGACCTCCCGATCGCAGAAGAGATGTCACCCGGTCTCACCACCATAAGACAGGATCGTAAAGATCTTGGAAAGAGTGCGGCTCTAATGCTTGACGGCCTGATCAGAAACGTGCCCATGTCCAAACTTCTGTTGAGATCGAAACTTATAATAAGAGAATCAGTATAAAAAAAACACCGATGCAGGCTCCGACCCGCATCGGTGTTTTAAAATTAAAGTTCTGTAATCTTCATAATCTCCTGATCTATTCTTTAAAGAGTTTCCGATAAACTTTTTTCAGTCTTTCGATCAGTCCCTGTTCAGGTCAGGCCCTGAAGCCGCGGTTGTAATCTGCGGCGTTTACATAGGTTTCGTTAAGACACCCTTTTCCGTAGGTCAGTCCTGCCCAGACGCTCTGGGCGTTCTTCATCATGGGCCCGGTGGTGTCCTGTTCCGCAAGAGTCTTAAAACTGCTGCGGAGCTTCATGATCACGTCGGTAACTATGTCCAGATGATCCGGACGGTTACTTGCCACTGCGGAGGAAAGTCTCTTGTTGCAGTAGCTGTAAAGGCTCATGAGGTCAAAAGCGAGACCGCCTGAAAAGTTGAGACAACCTATGAGCTCGCTCATAAAGCGGGTGGCATGATGGATATTCTTTGCAAATCCGTCTGTGTCTCCGGCGGCGTGAGCTTTTTTTGCATCATCGATGTCCGAAAGAACGATGTCGTATAGGATAACGATCAAGTCGCAGGAATTTGCTTCCGTAACTCGAAGTGTAAAGGTTTTGATCTTATCTCTGTTCATTTATGATTCCTTATGACTGTAAAAGGTTGAGTATGTTCTGAGGTCTTTCGTTAGCCTGTGAAAGCATTGAAGTAGCTGCCTGCACAAGTACCTGAAGCTGTGTATAAGTAGCCATTTCACTTGCCATGTCCGTATCCTGTATTCTGGAAAGGGCTTCCGTAAGGTTTTCGGAAGAGGTATCAAGAGAGTTGATGGCATGGTCCAGACGGTTCTGGTAAGCACCCAGTTTAGCACGGATGGAAGAAACTTCCAGGATCGCGTTATTAAACATGGTGATGGCGCTCTGGGCACCGTCCTGGGTGGAAATGTCGGCGGAATCAATGAACAATGTGGTGGTATCCACGCAAGGGATACGGATCTCCATTGTCTGTCCTTCGCTGGCACCGATCTGTAAGGTCATGGGACCTGCATCAAGGACCGTGACAGTAGTCTCGCGGCTGATGGATCCGGCGGAGGCCTGAAGGATCATCTCAAAACCGTTGCGGTCACGGACAGTGATGTAATCACCGTCTATGGAGACTGTAGCTGTTTCCGAGAAACCACCCGCGTTCTTGCCGTTCTTTGTTACTACGGACTGGCCTTCCGAGATTCCTGTAACTTCGGCACCGGTGGAAATGGTGGTGTTGTAGAAGTTCAGTGTGTTGTCCGCAGTTACCGTAAAGTCGCCGGTGGAATCCATTGTGAAGGATATATCCGAAGGATCGTTAAGGTCCGCATTTACCGTAAGTGAAGGAACTTCGGCGTTACACAGCTCCGACATTGCCTTTATCACCGCTTCGTTGGTGTGATCCGCAGACAGTGTCTGGGTTCTGGTAAGAGTGGTGGTGCCGGATGTATATACCATTGTAAGAAGGCTGTCCGTGATGGTGAAATCAACGGTATCGCCGTTTGTCATAGCCACATTTATATTGCCTGTTCCGGCATCTTCGGATCCGTCTATTCCGGTGGAGGCCGAAGGATTTACCAGTACCATATTCGGGTCCGAAATGGAAAGGCTTAATCCCGAAACGGAAGATTCCAGTGAGAACTTGTTTCCGTTTGCCGAAAGGGAGAATATATTGTTATAGGTAGTTCCGTTATAGCTTCCTGCCGAAGCAAGTGCTGTATTCAGAGCGGAAGCGATGTTGGCCTTTGTTGAACCGGCGGGTATATTTACCGTAACGGTATCGGTGTAGGAACCGTCTGCCGAAGCAATGGTAAGTTCCAGATCGCCGCCGTTAAAGGTAATGTTGGATCCGGATACGATAAATTCGGAAGCTGTATTTTCCGAAAGATAACCGCTGGTATCGAAAGCCGCTACCGATGAGTAGTCGGGATCGGTGGACGAGAAGACCAGATAGTTTCCGGTTGTACCGCTCTCAACCGTGAGATCGATAAGAGCTCCGGAAAGAGTGGAGTAAAGCTGAGTGATCTGATCGATAACGTCGTTATTTGTAGGATTTGCGGGAAGGGCCGATGAGGTCTGGGTGCGCACGGTAGCGCCCTCTTCGATGTAACTCATGGTCACAGTGCCGTTTTCAACAGTGAATTCCAAAGAACAGGTCTTGCCCTCGGAATTGGTGAAAACAGCTGACATGGTGCCTTCCGAAGCGGCATCTGTACCAACGAACTCCGAACCCTTTACGGAAGCGGGCTTGTTGTCACATATGCCTGTATTGTCGTCTGTAACAGAAAGGGAAATTTCTTTGCCTGAAGCTGTGGTAACAGCTGAAAATGTAATATAGCCGTTGCTTTCCGTAACGGAAAGATTGAGTGCATCCATTCCCGAAGTATTTGCCGCAAGGTCATGCATTGCAGTTATCACATCTGCATATGTATTGTCGGTGATCGTCTGACTGGCTGTGATAACATTACCTGCATAATCCGTGTAATCCATTCTGACAGTACCCGCAGTGACCGTAAACTTTACGGTCTCGGTAAATCCTGTTTCATTATTGTTTATGGCATAGGTAAGAGAGCCTGTTCCGCAATTGGAGGAAGAAACGATACCGTCACATACGGCGGAAGCGCCCTTTGCACTTTCTGTTCCCAGAGAAACGGCTGAATCCGAACCTCTTGAAAGGACTGTGCCGGAAAGACCCAGAGCAGCCGCAAGATTGGAATTACTGCAGCTTACGGAAAGAGTGGCATCGGTACCGTAATCCTCGGTTACAAAAAGCAGGGAGGTGGTTCCGGGAAGAGCGTTCTGAGCGGAGATGGGTGCATATCCGCCTTCTCCCGCAGCATCTTCCACACCGTTGGTAAGACCCACATAGATGTTCATCCTGTCACAGGTTGCTGTGAGCTTCGTAAGGATGTCATCAATGGAATCTCCTGCATCTATTGAAACTTCTTCGTTATTTATTGTGATCGTTCCGGCATCGGGAGCTGAAGAATGAGTGATCTTGGTCATTATCTTTGCCTGTGAAGCTTCTTTGTCCACTTCAAAGGTGTAGCTCTTAACGTTTACGTTGTCGGAAAGGGAGATGAGCTTAACCGCATTGTTGTCGGAGTAGGAACGTCTGTCCACTGTTCCGTCCAGCAAAGTCTTGGTGTTAAACTCGGTAGTGGTGGAGATCCTGTTTATCTCCTGCTTCAGCTGCGCAACTTCGTCCTGGAGTGTGGCACGGTCTTCATCCGTGTAGGAACCGTTGGCTGCTTCAACCGCCAGCTCTCTCATTCTCTGGAGCATCTGTTCCACTTCGATCAGGGCACCTTCTGCGGTCTGGATGACCGAGATACCGTCGGAGGCGTTTCTGGATGCCTGATTAAGCCCGGCGATCTGTGTCTTCATCTTTTCGGAAATCGCAAGACCCGCAGCATCATCAGCCGCACAATTTATCCTGTATCCGGAGGAAAGTCTCTGAAGGCTCTTTTCCAGTGTGGTATTGTTTTTGCTGAGTATGTTGTTGATCTTTAAAGCTGAAATGTTGTGATTAATTCTCATTCACGATTCTCCTTACTCTGTATCCGCCTGTCTTACATGAGTCACGAATACCTTGGCGATCCTGTAAAGCTCATTGGAGGGGCTTGTGGAGGCTGCATCCTCGGGAACATCTTTGTAAAGGCCCGAAGTCTTGTAATCGTAACGGTCTGACGGAACTTCTTCGGCGCCGTAGAAGATGGAGCCGATCTGTATTCCGTTCTGGGCAAGTCCCGCAAAAAGATTTAACTGACGATCTTTAAGAAGGGAGATACCTTTGGCGGTGGTGCTGCTTATAAAGCATTTCATTTTGTTGTTTTCAATTGAAGCTTCCGCGGAAACGGTACCCAGGTTCTCCGTGGGAACCGATGCATATACGCGGGAAGTCTGATTTTCCTCATCATCTACGATGGTAACCTTCATACTTACGATCTCGTTCCCGGTATCAATGGGGATGTTGTAAAACTTACGCTTACCCAGTCGGTTCATGAAGCGTATGCCCACATCCATTTTCTTAAGGGCCTTAACATCCTGTTTGTTAAGGGAAGGATCGTGCTGGATCTCTTTCTTGATATCCTTGGATTCGTTTACGAAGGCCTGATAGGCTTCCGACATCTCTTCGTCGCTGTTCAGACTCTCGAGAAAATCGGGAAGTATTCCTTCTTCGCCGGTAGCCAGTGTCTTAAAACGTTTCCAGTTCTTGAAGATGGTATTGTCATCGTTTAAAAGGTCTTTGGCTGCTTCGATATTTTCTATATTTGTAAGTATGTTGAAATCTTCCAGAAAACGTGTGGCATTCTGTCCTGTAGCCGCCAGTTCGTTCAGGTTTTTAAGCCATTCGTCGGCGGTATAGTGCATGTCTTCTGTTAGTTCCTTTAATGTATTATCGGCAGATTCCACCAATTTATTTAGTGCTTCTCCCTCGGGAGATAAAGGTTTTGATAACCCCGCACGTATCTTGTTTTCAATCCTGTCAACGTCTCCGGCCACTTTCGAAAGATTTTCGAAAGTATCGTTTATAATTGTTTCATGACCTGAAGCTTTGCCGGAACGTATGGCTGTGAGAAGCCCCTGTAAAGTGGGTTCCGTGCCTGTTCTGAAGAGATTGCCGAGAGCGGAGTCCTCGGATTCCTGTATCTGGTGAAGAGCCCTGTAGATGGCAAGATAAGCGTCTCTCTCTTCGGGTGTAAGCTCATTCTTCCTGTCAAGATTAACCAGGAAGGCAGCATATGAATCCTCGGCGGATATACCTTTTTCCTGCTTTATTTCCGAAGCCTTTAAGATAAGGTCGTCCAGTTTCTGATTTAAAGGATTGATGCCGTCGCGGATCATCTGTACCGTAACGGAAGGAGTGAGATCTGCAAAGGTTTCCTGTAATTTGCCGTCATATTCAGCCACCTTATTGATGTTTTCGGGGGTGATCTCGGCGGAAGCATAGCCCAAGATCCTGGTAGCTCTTCTGGTCTCCTCGGTTACGGGAAGACCTGCGTTTTCAATGAGCCTGTCCACATTTGCGAAAGCTTTTTCCATGCTGTCCCCGTACTTGGCGGAGGGAGCGGTCATAACGGTCTCGAAGGTATCGTTAAACTTGCCCATTACATGGCTGTAGGTACCCTGACCGTCACGGAAAAGCTCGTTTATCGTAATGTTTTCTGCCTTGTCCACCGTGTCATATACAAGGGCTGCGGGCATGTTCTCTATCTCTTTTAATTTCTGTGTTGTATCCTTTAAAAGGTCCACATCGTTCTGGGTGAAGCTTCCCGGAGCTGCTCCGGACTGTCTGAAGAAGTCGGAGTAGTAACGGTTTTCAAGGGCACGCAGGTCGTTAAGCAGCCTGTTCATGGAAACGGAGTCTATACGTATGCCTTCTTTTGCAAGACGATAACCCGCTTCGTAGGTCATCTTTGCCTTGATCTCTTCCAGCTGACGGCGTGCTTTAATGGAAGCTGCATTTCCCATTCCGGAATTGGTGTATTCCTCAAGGTAAGTGGGAACCACAGCATTATTGTTCACTTCCTCCTGGGCTTCGTGGATCTCTCCGAGAGAGAGCTCCATCCTGTCGGCGGAATATTCACCGGTCTGAGCTGCCTTTTTGGCCACTGCATAGTCAATGCCGGCGTCTGTAACATTGTCGTTGTTCTTGATTATCTGACGGATCTGCTTGGCGGTGGAAGAAAGAAGGTTTGCCGACTTGGGATCCTGCCCCACGGAAATGGCATCAACGGATCTGGTAAGTATCTCTTCCTTTGTAAGCTTGATCTTGGTGAGCTGAGAATAGGCTTTAAGGTTATCCGCCGTAAGAGGGATATCCTTCTTTATAAAATCCTGAGCTGCTTCCATCATGTCTCTTCCCTGGCGGAGTCCTGCCTGGAAAAGGAGATGGCTGACAGTGGGCTGAAGCTGGTTCCATGCAGCTTCCGTAAGGGTCTTTTCTTTCTTTGCGCATGCTGATGCCGCACGGGCTTCTGCGATGTTTTCAAGAGTGGGAGTCATCTTGTTTCTGATAAGATACTCTGCCTCTGCTCCGGACACCGTTCTTTCGTTACCGCTCATTTCAAGAGCGATGGCGATCCTCTGAAGATTGGCTTCGGTAACGGGAAGATTTGCACGCATAAGTTTGTCCGCGATCTTTTCCGCGTCCGGATTACCGCCCAGGCTCTTTATAGCCATGGCTATGATGGCTTCTCTGTCATCTATCTTTGCTTCTATCTGACTTTCCAGCGCATCATTAAAAAGCTCCTTCTGAAGCTTCAGCCTGTCCACGGCGGCGCTGAGTTCTTCCGCAGTCATACCGAATACATCAAAGCCCTCGTTTATGAGTTCTTCCATATCTTCCGTAGTCATCTTGTTGGAAGTGTCTTCCAGCTTTTCCTGATTCTTTTCGGCTTCGGTCTTGTTGTCCTCTTCCGAAGCAGCAGCTGCCTCTTCGTTTCCCAGATTTTTGGAATAGAGGTCCGAAGTCTGTGCGGAATCCAGATTTTCTTCAACAGCACCGAAGGATGCTTCTATGGATTGAAAGGAGGATTTGGAAGAAGAGGCTGTCTTTGTGCCTTTTCCCTGTCCGATCTTGCTGAGAGCTTCTTCGAGACCCGAAGAAGATGTCTTTGTTTCCTGATTGTTTACGCCATAAGCTGCATATGCATTCTGTATATTCATAAGTACTTTTACCTCTCGTAAATATAAAAGTCTGTAACGTGTTTTTGTGATCTTTTCTAACGAGCCGTACAACAGGCTCGTAACATATATCGGCTACTTTCGGTAAAAACATTAGTCAAAATGAGCCTAGGGGACGGGGTTAGGGGTTCACTTTTTGACACCCGGGGACGGGGTTAGGGGTTCATTTTTTTGACACCCGGGGACGGGG